>Ga0224733_1005_pt1 | contig 53341 bp, 52 predicted proteins | sample IA12soil_GW_FP2_FD_161642 | JGI IMG/M metagenome (GOLD analysis project Ga0224733, IMG submission 161642) | Enriched cells from agricultural soil in Iowa, United States - IA12soil_GW_FP2(-) | ecosystem: Environmental > Terrestrial > Soil > Agricultural land | place: USA: Iowa | collected 2017-05-08
AAGTTGAAGCTGATAACTTCTTGCATCTATTTCCTTTTGGTCAAGGTCTTCCTTTTTAAACGCCGCTAAATCTTGATCGGTTATCAGGGCTTTTGCCTCATCAGGATGCGTAAGAATCCAGAAATCCTTTCGATCCCTTTGTGTAATTGCTTTTAAATCCTCTTTTGAGTCTTTGTCTATTAGTTTTGCCAGTTTCCGTGCCACCTTTAATTTTAATTCCGATTTTGCAGATTGAGGGATAGTATATGTAATGGCATTTAACGGTTTATTTCCAACAATCAGCTTTCCATTGCGATCATATATCAATCCCCTAGGCACCGGATTATAAACAGACACATCATTAGTTTTATTAATTTCTTTCTTGTAATCTTCCCCATGAACGATTTGAACAATGCCTAATCGCAAAATAAGGATTGAAAACAGTAAAAAGACCATTAAAAATAACAAGTTCATCCTTAATAGTATGAACGGCTTTTTTTTATTTTTGACTATTTCCATTTTCTCACTCCCCTTGCATAATTTTCCTTTCTATCATTGTAATGGATATATCAAATGTATTCTATAAGAAAGTATAAAAAATAATGAATGTTTTTCTAAGGTATAAAAAAACGTTTAGCCTCAAAGAGACTAAACGTTTGCTTCATTATTGTGCAGAACTTGACGTTTTTACATTAGAATTGGTAATTTTTGCATCATCTGCATTTTCAACCTTTTGAACAGTATCGGACTGATCAAGGCCCTCTTTTGCTCTTTCTTTTTTCAGATCAAAGTACGCTTTAAAAACTTGATTTGCTATTTCTAGATTTATATGTGGATCCTTTTGAATTCCTTCATATGCCCAAGGTACAACAACAGAAACTGCAACTTCTGGATGATCGTATGGGGCATATCCAACAAAGGTTAGATTCCAAGTTATTGGTGGTAATTCATTTCTCTTCCAATATTCATTTGCTTTTGGACCATCATATAGACCCTGGGCAGTTCCCGTTTTTGCAGCTACCTTATATTGACTATCAATATAACCGTGGGCTGTACCACCCTGTTCATTTACAACCTCCCATAACCCTTTTTTCACATGGTCAATCCATGAACTCTTCATGTTTAAAGTATTTAAAACATTAGGTTGAACCTCATCTATTATAGGTCCTAATTCATCTGACTTTTCACTTGGTTCACGAATCTCTTTGACAATATGCGGCTGAATTCTATAACCACCGTTTGCAATTGTAGAAATATATTGAACAAGTTGTAGTGGAGTATAAGTATCATATTGTCCAAACGCGAAGTCTAATACATTACCGTTTTCTTGTGGAATTCCTCCCCCAAATCCAGTAGATTCTCCCGGTAAATCAATACCAGTTTTAACTCCTAAACCAAACTGATTAAAATTGTACCGAAGTTTTTTAATCGCATCCAATTTATCAATACTTAGGGGTCCATTTGGTACATATGTTTGTTGTCCACCAATCTTCATAGCAATTAACATCATGTATACATTGGAAGATCTTTTTAAAGCAGTTAAATCAGATATTGGCCCCATTCCATATGGAGTCCAAGACTTCTTCACTTTCGTATGTGCAAATTTTAAAGGCTGGTCCACCTGCACCTCACCGGGATGAATAACTCCCGTTTGATAACCAGTTAGTACAGTAGCCGCCTTTACAACAGATCCTGGTGAATAGGAAGTAGTCATATTTCCTAAAGCGTAGTCTGCTAATACTGTTTTACCTGTTTTCTTGTCTGTAACATACTGTTTTCCAGCCATTGTCAACAGATCCCCAGTATTGGGATCCATCACAGAAACAAATGCTCTATCCAAAAATCGGTGACCTGGTTTATTTTTAGCTAACTCTTTTTCAATTATTTTCTCTACCTGCTGCTGAAGGTCAATATCAATCGATAAGACTAAATCGTCCCCTCTTTTTCCTTTGCTTACTACTTCTGATTCGAGAACATTCCCGGATTTATCGGTTTTATTTTTAACCTTTTCCTTTTGCCCCTGAAGAACATCTTCATATTGGTACTCTAGATAACTTTTACCAACTCGGTCATTACGGCTGTATCCTCGAGACAGATAATAATCAACAAGCTCTTTCGGTAAACCCTCCTTGGATGATGATACATTTCCAAGAACTGAACCAAGAACAGCGTCGCCTGAATCATTTTTAAACACATTGTAGCGTTCCCAGTCTGTAGTAGTATCCACACCTGGAAGCGAGTTTAAATTTTCGTTAACGACAGCAAACTCCTTTGGTGTAACACCTTTATTTTTTACGATTTGTGGAGAAAGAGCATACCCACTGGACATTTCTCTGTAGATAGCCAAGACTTCAAGTTCTTGCTTTGAAAATGAATTCATTTCTTTATCTGTTATTCTATCTAATTGCATTTGATAGATTTCATCATCACTTAACTTTCCATCTTTAAACTTCTTCCATTCAGCATCTGTAATTTTTGCTTTTGCCTTATTAGGATGTAGCATAATCCAATAATCCTGGCGATCCCTTTTAGTGATCGACTTAAGATCATCCGGCGAGTCCTTTTTAATAAGTGTTGCCAATTTACGAGCCTCAGCTAACATTTCTTTTTGCGATGTTGTTTTTGACCTAGTATACGTTATAGCATTTAGAGGTTTGTTTCCAACAATCAATTTATGATTGCGATCATAAATCTTCCCTCTTGGAACGGATGTATCTACCGTTACATCATCTGTACGTGCAATCTCTCGTTTATAATCTTGACCATGTACAATTTGCACAATTCCCAGCCGAAGAATTAAACATGAAAACAACACAAAAACAACAAAAAACAACATGTTCATCCTTAAAGGAACATGTGTCCTTTTTTTCTTTTTCGTCTTCTTCAATGTTCACAATCCTTCCTGCATTTAAATATCTATTCTTATATTGTATAGGAACAAGCTCTATTATTCTACAGGTAGAATAAAGAAATGTCGAATGGGATTGTGTTTTGTCAAAAAATAGTCAAAGACAATCGACAAATGTCGATTGCCCTTTATTAAAAAAAAACCGGTATCAATAGAAAATTTTTTCTACTCAAGCGGATGGTTGGATTTTTACATGTCTAATAAAAAAGGAAATGCATAAATGCCCAGCACCAATAAACATTAGCAGTATAGGAATGCTTTTCTGCTCATCAAAGAAGGAAATTGCAAAAATAAAACATAGGATGGAAACAACGCGGCCGAAATTAAGGAAAAGTTCGCGGACCACAATATATTCAATCCTTGCTTCCGCAGCTTTCCACCCTTTTCCGATAACATCATATGTCATCGAAATATATGGTACTAAAGTCATTGGATATGCAAGTGCAATTACAGCTCCATAAATTAATAAACGGGGAAAGGTAACTTCAAAGACAATGATATAAATGGCTAAATATAAAAACAACCCACCAATTAATATCGACTTTTTACGGTATTTGGTTTTAATCAACCTTGAAGCAAGCGAATAACCTATAAAGGATATACCGGAGTTAATAAGGCCAAATGTTCCTAGTGCAAATTCGCTTCCTGTTGAGATAAAAACAAATACCGAAATAACGAAGACAAATGTCCCATCTCTCAAACCCTGCACAAAATGTGCATTGGTGATTAAACGCCAATTTGGATTATTTTTTCTCTCTTGAAAAATTCTTTTAAATAAGTAACTTCCATGTGCAGGTCTTCGTTTTAGAAAAAAACTCATTACTACAGCAAGTCCGAAAAGCAACAGAGATAGGCCGAATACTATGGTGTAGCCTAAATTGGACGGGAGTCTGGAAATAATAAATCCTGCTAAAATTGGACCAATCATGCCCCCTGCTGAATTCAAGGTTCCTAAAAATCCATTAAAAAAATCTCGTGTTTCTGGTTCCGTAATTTCGAAAGTTAAAACATTAAAGGCTAACCAATAAAATCCATAACCAATGCCTAACAATCCACCTAAAACAATGATAAACTGTGAGGCATTACTGCCAAAAAAGAGGACAGATAAATAAAAAAGTGCTAAAAAACTTACTCCAATCCTTAGCACGATTACCCTGTCAATTTTTTTTGCCCATCTGCCTGCTAATATAAATGTTAACGGCTGTAAAACAACAACAGATAAATTATAAATCGCTAAGTCCAAAAATTCCCCTGATTGTTTCCATAAATAAATATTTACGAAGGTATTGGATAAGGAGATACTGATGGAATATAACCCGCCTATCACCAATAACAAAGTCAAATCTTTTGTTAACTCAACCTCACCTAACAACTTTTGTAATTTACTCATTTAAAACTCCCCTTTTTCGTCCTTTATATTTTTAGAAAAAGAGGCGACATTATACATACGAATATGAGGAATTAGAAGTTGTTATACTATCTCTTAACAATATATCCGTTATGAATCTTTATTGAAGTATTTGTGCTTTAGATTGTTATCTGCTTGCAGGTCTTTCCTTTTACAGACATATCTATTCTGGTTGTTACCTGGATATGTACTGAAATGATTGGCACAGATAATAAAGGTGAGGTAGTTTGGGAAGTGGGTCAGTTTTTTTAATTATGAATGATACAATTGTCCAAATTCATACAGTAGGAATCAATAACAATTAAAAAAGCATCGGGATACTTAATTAACCCGATGCTTTCATCTTATTATTTTGCAGCTTCGTAAAGTTTAGAAACTTCATCCCAGTTTACAACATTCCAGAATGCTTTAATGTAATCAGGACGACGATTTTGATAATTTAAGTAATAGGCATGTTCCCATACATCCAATCCTAGTAATGGAGTTTTGCCTTCCATTAATGGATTATCTTGGTTTGGTGTGCTAGTGATTTCTAGTTCACCATTATTAAGAACTAGCCAAGCCCAACCAGAACCGAAACGTCCAGCTGCTGCTGCAGCAAAATCTTCTTTAAATTTATCAAAGCTTCCGAACTTGCTATTGATTGCTTCTGCTAAAGCGCCAGTTGGTGCGCCTCCGCCATTTGGAGAAAGAAGCTTCCAGAATAAGGAGTGGTTTGCATGTCCACCACCATTATTACGTACAGCAGTACGAGCTGCTTCAGGAACAGCATCTAAATTAGAAATAAGATCTTCTACAGACTTACTTAATAATTCATCTTGACCTTGAAGTGCATTGTTCAAGTTAGTTACATAAGTGTTGTGATGCTTAGTGTGATGGATATTCATCGTTTCCTTGTCAATATGAGGCTCAAGTGCATCATAAGCGTAAGGTAATTGCGGTAGTTCAAATGCCATTTTAATACTCCTCCTTATGTATCAATTTTGAACCAAATTGATTCAAATTCTCTTCCACTTAAGATTAACAAATTTATGCAGAGCAATCAAATATGTTGCACAAATTCTTGAGAAAAAATTATACATTTTTAGAGCACAACAAACAGAAAATAGCCAACCATTAAAATTTGAATGAATCCTTTCGTGATGACACTGCTAATAAATCCGAGCAAAGATCCTATTCCAATTTTGAAGGCAGATTTCATGGAAGTGCGATTTAGAAGCATTTCCCCTACTATTGCTCCAAGAAATGGACCAATTAGGATTCCAATGACTGGAATGACGAACGGACCAATCAGTAAACCGATTGTACTTCCCCACACACCTGCTTTAGAACCGCCAAACTTTTTCACACCAATTAAATTAGATACATAATCCGCACTAAATAGCAAAACAATGAAGAGAATTTCAATGCTCCAAAACAGCCAATTCAATGGATGGAAAGTGAAGAGAATTCCATACAGTATGAATGCTCCCAAGATAAATAGCACACTCGGAATAATCGGATAAACTAATCCTATAAAAGCAATGATAATAAGTATAACTATGAGTATCCAATAAAAAACTTCCATTCTTATCATCCTTTATACAAGAAGTAGAAAACAATACTTAACATTATGAACTTTTATTATTAAAATGGTGAATAGCGGAGTCTAAAAACAAATGCATAAGCTCCTTGCCCAACTGCATATGGATGTCGTAGATACATACGAGATTAAGGACTTAAGTAGATTACGGGCTACTGAAATAGGCACTCTATTTTTAACGCGTGAAAATAGTACTTTCATTTTTCACTTGATGTTAACTTATCGTAGAGAGGAGATGTAGAAATCAGATAGACGTGGACAATTTTTTTATATTTATCCACATGTTAAACGAATATAAAGGAAGTGAAGTATATGAATATATTTACAAGATTCGTTAAGAGTCTATATTCCCCAAAAGAGGTTGCTAAATATCGATTTCTTGGTATCGGAAAAACGATATTTTATGTTTTTGTGATTATGTTAATTTCCATTTTACCAGGAATTTATCATTTTTCAAAAATGGCTGCAACAGCAATAGAAGAAGGAAAACAAGTTTTTTTAGAGGATCTTCCGCCATTTACGATTACAAATGGAAACCTAGATACGAAACAAAATCAGCCGCTTATTATCCCAAAAAGCAATGTTACGATTGTATTCGACCCAACAGGAGATATGAGTACAAAAGACGTCCAAGAAAAGGGCAATTCTGTTGGTCTCTTAAAGCATGATTTTGTTATAGTAGCGAATGGACAAGTACAAACCTTTCCATATTCAGCACTTGAAAATATGAAGGTAACCAATAAAGATATTGATAACTTTATTAATTCATTAAAAGGTGTTATGTGGATAGCTGTACCAATTATCTTTCTTTTCTACTATTTATTTGTTTCTGCGTTAGGATTTATTAAGATATCTATTTTTGCAGGAATTGGTTCTTTATTTGCTCAAACTCTTAATAGGAAACTAAGTTATCGTCAAGGTTGGCGACTAGCAGCGCATAGTATTACATTATCCACTATCTTTTTTATGCTAATGGATTTCTTAAATACTGGCGTTCCGGCCGGGATGTTTATAGATTGGTTTGTGTCCCTTCTATTCCTATATTTAACCATTAGAGAAATACCAAAATCAAAGAAAGTTGGATAAAGAACTGGCAGATGCCAGTTTTTTTTATATAAATATTTTCTTTACAGTCATATTCCCCTATGGACAAGCATATATACATGATATATCAATTCTTAGGGGGCATTCATTTTGAAAAAATTCGTAGCTTTAGTCGCAGCAATAATTGTACTTTACAGTGTTTATTATGATTTGAAGATTGGAACCATCCCCTCTGTAACACATGCATCCGAGGTAAAAACTCCTTCCCAAAATACCACAAAACCAACTACACCATATGAAAAAAAGATTGTTCAGCCGGGTGATACTGTTTTGACGATTGTTGAGCAATTACAAAAGGGATCACTTTCTGTATCCATGGATAAAGTCATAACTGATTTTCAAAAATTAAATAATGGAATAAAGCCTGAGGAAATTCAGAATGGGCAAGAATATAAATTCCCCATTTACTAAGCTCCTTTGCTTTAATAGTATACGAAAATCTTAAATACACTTATTTAGTTAAAATAATTAAACTTTATGAGCGGATACCCATTACCAAAAACACCCGTAGGATTAATAACAAATGACCAGCGAAACCATTAATCAAAAACTGCTTTTATTAAAAAGACGAAAGGGTATTTCTTGTCAATTTCGGGAGAAGTGATAAAATACATATGTATATGTTAATTTAAAAATATAATTAGAGTTTTTAAATATAAAGGAGAGAAAACCCTTGGGTGAACTTATACATCGTTCAAAAACGCGTCCCGTTAAAGTTGGTAATTTAACAATCGGGGGCAGCAATGAACTTTTTATTCAAAGTATGACAACAACCAAAACTCATGATGTAGATGCAACCGTACGTCAGATTGAACGTTTAGAAGAAGCTGGATGTCAGATTGTCAGAGTGGCATGCCCAGACGAGCGTGCTGCTAATGCGATTCCAGAAATAAAAAAACGAATTAATATTCCTTTAGTCGCAGATATCCATTTCGATTATCGCCTTGCATTAAAGGCAATTGAAGGCGGAGTAGACAAAATCAGGATAAATCCTGGTAATATCGGAAAAAGAGAAAAGGTAGAAGCTGTTGTGAAGGCTGCCAAAGAACGCGGTATTCCGATTCGTATTGGAGTGAATGCAGGAAGTTTAGAGAGACATATTTTGCAAAAATATGGATATCCTACTGCTGACGGTATGGTAGAAAGTGCTTTGCATCATATTAAGATCCTGGAAGATTTAGACTTCCACGATATTATTGTATCCATGAAAGCATCCGATGTTAATCTTGCTATTGAAGCGTATGACAAAGCTGCCAGAGCATTCGATTATCCTCTTCATCTTGGTATTACGGAATCAGGAACATTATTTTCCGGGACTGTGAAAAGTGCAGCTGGACTGGGCGCTATCTTAAATAAAGGTATTGGTAATACACTTCGGATTTCCCTAAGTGCTGACCCTGTAGAGGAAGTAAAAGTTGCAAGAGAGCTTCTAAAGGTATTTGGCCTTTCCTCTAATGCGGCTACTTTAATTTCTTGTCCAACATGTGGAAGAATTGAAATCGACCTTATCAGTATTGCCAATGAAGTTGAAGAATATATTTCAACTATCAAAGCACCTATTAAAGTATCCGTACTTGGCTGTGCTGTAAATGGACCTGGCGAAGCTAGAGAAGCTGATATTGGAATAGCCGGAGCACGTGGAGAAGGTTTATTATTCCGTAAAGGGCAAATTGTTAGAAAAGTACCGGAAGAAACGATGGTGGAAGAATTAAAGAAAGAAATTGATATCGTCGCGGAGGAGTACTTTAAAAAACAAGCATTAGAAGAACAAAATCAATAAAAGAAAAAGCGTGCCAAACGGCACGCTTTTTTTCGCTCCTACGATCCATTTAAAAAAATGGAAGAACAAATATCCCTATAATGATGGAAACGACTCCTATCCCTATACTCCATGCACCCAAGGTTCCAGCACCCTTATGACGGGCTACAAAACCAAGAATAACTGCCGCAGCACCTAATATGACTGGTAAGACAAATAATGAAATAATCGATAATGCTAATGCAGCCCAGCCAATTACTCGGCCGCCTGTGTTCACATCATCCCTGTGATTTTCGTCCGTATCCTCATAATGATTCATATTAACAGGTGTGGCAATTTCTGCAGCTGTTTCTTCATGAAAATCATGATGATTATCATCCACTTTTCGAGCATGATAAAAATCGTCTACATCTTCTGCATCCTGTATTTCATCATAATCATCCTCGACAATATTTACATCATTATCAAGCTTGTCATAACGTGTATCTTCTTTCAATGCTATCCCCTCACTTTCTAGAGTAAGAGCAGGAGCATTTATTAGTGTGTGTCTTTCAAAGCGAAAATATTCGATTTAGGTAATATACTATATTTTTTTCACATCATTCTTAGGATATGTTACACTTTGTTCGTAGCATTTTATCCTTACTAAAAACATGGATTGAAATGAAAAAGAACATGCTAAGGAGTATCGTCTTTATGAAAAAAAGATTTGGAATAGATATTGATGGAACCGTAACAAGCCCTGATGCACTATTGCCATTCATCAACAATGAATATCAATTAACATTAACATTGGATGATATCACAGAATACGAACTAACAAATGTGATTGATATTCCGCCTGCTGAATTTTATGATTGGTTTACCAAAACCGAACCGGTGATTTATGCTGAATCCCCGCTTGCAGTAGGAGCAAAAGAAGTTTTAAATAGATGGAAAGAAGAATTTGAACTTTATTTCATTAGCGCAAGAAGTAAAAGCCTGTTGGAAGTAACGAATAAATGGTTTAATCAAAATGATATAAAGTTTCATCATATTGAATTAATCGGCTCCCATCATAAAGTAGAAACAGCCAAAAAATACAAAGTAGACTTATTTTTCGAAGATAAACACGATAACGCGGTCACAATACATAAAGAGTTAGGAATTCCCGTCCTCTTATTTGATACACCATATAATCGTGATCCTATTCCAGAAGGTGTGGTTAGGGTAAAGGATTGGAAAGAAGCGGAAGAATGGGTAAAGAATTGGATTAAAAAATCATAAGGAAATCACTCCTTATGATTTTTTTACATTTGATGTTGATCCCTGCAATCGGGGCATTTCCCATATATTTCAAATTTATGTCCTGATACTTCATAACCTTTCATATCCCCTTGTATTTGGGTCATGGGACATATATCAATTTCTTTCGTTTTCCCACAATCTAAACAGATAAAATGATGATGATGATCTCTCGTGGAACAACTAAAACGAAAATGCTTTTCACCAGATAGCTCCGTTTCTTCCAATATATCTAATTGTGCGAATAAGGATAAATTCCGATATATTGTATCAAAGCTTAATCCTGGATAATCCTCTTTCATATATTCAAGAACATCCTTTGCTGTCAAATACTTATTATTTGAAGCAAATAGCTCAAGCATTTGTTCTCGTTTTCCCGTATGCTTATAACCTTTTTCTTTAAGTGTTTGCATGGCTTCTGCTAATTCCATGACCATTTACACCTCTTCTTCTCTTGTCTTTAATAGCCCAGTTCTTGTACGTTTGATGAGTATAGAAATTAGTAATAATATAATCGAAATGATGACAATGGTTCCACCTGGAGCTAAATCCATGTAATATGCACTTACTAATCCGCCAATAACCGATATCTCCCCGAAGATGATGGAATAAACAATCGTTTGTTTAAACCCCTTGGCAATTCTCATACTTGCAGCAACTGGCAATGTCATTAAAGCTGATACAAGCAATATTCCGACAATCCTCATAGCGGAAGCGATGACTAGTGCAACAATAATAATAAATATAAAATGGATTGTTTTGGCAGGAATTCCAGATGCTTTGGCGTGTTCCTCGTCAAAGGATAAAACAAATAACTCTTTATATAACAAGAAAATCGTTGCAAGCACAATGATGAAAATAATGGAAATAATCCATAAATCAGTACTACTTACAGCACTAACACTTCCGAATAGGTAGTTCATTAAATCGGTATTAAATCCACCTGCCATTGAAATAAATATCACCGCAACACCGATACCACTTGATAATATAATTGGAATCGCAAGCTCTTGGTAATGCTTATATACTGCTCGCAACCGTTCTATAAAGATGGAACCGAAGACGGAAAATGCCATCCCCAAATAAAGAGGGTTCAACCCTGATAATACAGCAATCTTTTTACTAATAAATAAACTAACCGCAATACCTGACAATGTTACATGACTTAATGCATCTGCAATTAATGAAAGTCTGCGTACAACAATAAATGTGCCAAGGAGAGGCGCAATGATTCCAATAATTAAACCAGTTAAAAAAGTATTTCTTAAAAATTCGTAATGAAAGAATGCTGAAATCATTCGATTTTGTTCTCCTTTATATTAATTATGTTCATGGGAAAGTACTTTCACGTCAAACTGATAAAAGGAAGATAAATCCTTCTCTTCAAGTTTTTCATATTCTTCCTTGTCACCATGAAAATGCAAAAATTTGTTTAAACAAGCTACATGAGTAACTTTGTTCGTAACCGTTCCAATATCATGGGTTACCAGAATTAACGTAATTCCTAATTGTTTATTGAGCTTATCCAGCATTTCATAAAAGGCTTGAACGTTTTTCACGTCCACCCCTACGGTGGGTTCATCTAAAATAAGAATTTCCGGTTTGCTTACAATTGCCCTAGCAATAAATACTCGCTGTTGCTGTCCTCCGGAAAGTTCCCCGATATTTCGATGTATAAATGGATCCATGCCAACTGAATGAATGGCAGAGATAACATCTTCTTTCATTTTCTTATCCATAAAGTGAAATAAACCAATCTTTTTGGTCAATCCGCTGGCAACTACTTCATATACAGTAGCTGGAAACCCCGTGTTAAAAGAATTCGCTTTTTGTGAAACAAAACCTATCCGATCCCATTCTCGAAATTTCGATATTGGCATTCCGAATAATTCGATTCTCCCTTTTTGCGGCTTTAATAATCCCAGAATCAATTTTAATAATGTGGATTTTCCAGAACCATTTGGACCCACAAGCCCCAAAAACGATCCTTTTGGTATAGAAAGATCTATATTTTCAAGAACATTTTCACGTTCATATCGAAAACTAACATTTTTTACATTAATAATCGGATTTTCCAATGAAGGTTCTCCTCTCGATAATAATCATTCCGATTTAGAACATTTATGAGTATACCCCAATTCGCACAGTATGTAAAACTTTTTCGCTTCAGGAGTTGTTTTTTATTTAGTAAAAAAGCATATAAAAATTGGAACATTTTCTATGTCCCCTTCATATGTTTCAACAAGGGAGTGATGTGCGATGAAATTATTACAAAATGTGATTAATTACAAAATCAACATAATCACAGGAGATGAATTACTTAAATATGCCAAACAATTTAATGTTCAATTAACGAAAGCGGATGCAAGTAAAATCGCAGCTTATCTGCGTGGTAAAAATCTAAATATTTTCAGTGACAGCGACCGTGCCAAGGCCATAAAAGATGTAGCGAAAATAACAAGTCCAGAGATTGCCAAAGAAATTAATAAGGTTTTAGTTCAATTTACAAAATAGGTATCAAAAATAAAAGATCGGGAAATTCCCGATCTTTTTTATTCTTCATTCATGATTGTCTCTAATAAGTTATCATCAAATTTCTTATTTAGAAGCATAGCAATTTCATGCTTATACGGTGGCTTCTTATTATTCTTGTCTTCCCCTACAAATGGGGTTTCTAATATTTTCGGAATGTCCTTTAACTGATCATGGTGAACAACATAGTTTAAAGCATCGAACCCAATATGTCCAAAACCGATATTCTCATGACGATCCTTTCTAGCTCCACATGGGTTTTTGCTATCGTTAATATGCAGTACTTTTATTTTATCAATTCCGAGGATTTTATCGAACTCCTCTAAAACTCCATCAAAATTATGAACGATATCGTAGCCAGCATCATGGGTATGACATGTATCAAAGCATACAGATAATTTATCATTATGTTTTACACCTTCAAAAATTTGCGCAAGTTCTTCAAAGGATCGACCGCATTCAGATCCTTTTCCCGCCATAGTCTCTAGGGCAATTTGGACCTTTTCATTACCTGTCAAAACCTCATTTAATCCTTCAATTATTTTCTTAATCCCTATTTCTGCACCTTCCCCTACATGTGCACCAGGATGTAAAACGATTTGCTTTGCACCGATAGCCTCTGTACGATCAATTTCAGAGCGCAGAAAATTCACTCCAAGTTCAAAAGTATTAGCATTTACGGCATTCCCTATATTAATGATATACGGTGCATGGACAATAATTTCATCGATTCCATGCTCTTTCATATGTGCCACTCCTGCCTCAATGTTCAAGTCTTCTATTTTTTTTCGTCTTGTATTTTGAGGTGCACCAGTATAAATCATGAATGTATTAGCACCATATGACACCGCTTCTTCACTTGCTGCGAGCAGCATCTTTTTTCCACTCATAGAAACATGAGATCCTAATCTAAGCATTTCTCACAACTCCCTCTCGCCTATTTATTTGCGTTTTTGAAGTTTTCTTTCCCTTTTCTTAATTTGCTCTACTTCTCTATTTATTTTCTTCTTATAGCCTGGTTTTACCTTTTTAGGTTTCTTCACCATATTTCTAGCTTTTTCTTCTATTTCATTTGATATTTTTCTTCTTTTAGTTCTTTTATTACGATCCTCAAGTTGTATCCATTCTCCCCTGTGAATATCCTGATTCTGAAAATGAATTCCCAATTTCTCCAAACGATTTAAAGCATCTTCATCCGAGATATCGTAGATTGTCAAGGCTATTCCGGAAGCACCGGCCCGAGCCGTTCTTCCGGCACGATGAATATAAAAATCAAGATCCTGAGGTAGCTCATAATTAATGACATGACTAACCCCTTCTATATCAATACCACGAGCAGCAAGATCTGTTGCAATAATATATTGATATTCAAGGTTACGGATTTGCTTCATCACTTTGGTGCGTTCACGCGGTGTTAAATCACCATGTAACTTACCCACTTTCATCCCTTTTTCCAGCAGTTGATCTGCTACTTGATCCGCCATTGCTTTTGTATTAGTAAACACAATAGCTAGATATGGGTTAATCATCCCTAAAATTTGATATAACAAGTCGATTTTTTCGCGACTTTTCAGCGGAACAAGAATATGCTCAATATTCTCTGCTGAAATATGTTTAGGTTGTACATGCTCGTACGTTGGATTTTCCATATATTTTTTTAAGAAGGGCTTCATTTTTTCTGGGATGGTTGCCGAGAATACAAGCATCTGCAGTTCTTCTGGCATACGTCCTGCTATTTGATCTACATCAAAGAGAAAGCCCATATCCAACATTAAGTCAGCTTCATCCACTACCAGTGTCTTAGCAGTATAAACCAATAAAGCCTGTTCCCTTATTAAATCGTTAATTCTCCCCGGAGTACCAACCACGATTTGCGGTTGTTTTTTCAGCTTTTCAATTGTACGCTGTTTATCCGTACCCCCAATAAATAAGCGGGAATGAATCGCACTTTGAGCATCTTCATTTATTTTCGTTATTTTTTGGATCTCATGATATATTTGACTGGCTAATTCCCGAGTCGGAGCCGTAATAACAGCTTGTACCTCCTCTTTGCCTGGATCAATAGAGTGAATAATTGGTAACAAATAGGCATGTGTTTTCCCTGTACCTGTCTGTGATTGCCCAATTGCACTCTCCCCTCGCATAATATTTGGAATCATCTTTTTTTGAATTTCAGTCGGTTCATAAAAACCCAGTTCATTTATTGCTTTTTCTATAAATGGTTTAAAGTGGAAAATAGAAAATCGATTTTCACTCAAAAATTTCACACCCTTTAAAAGGAAATTTTATATTATTTTCAATCAAAAATGTACTAAATCAAGTCAAATTTAATGAAAAGTCCATTTTGTTATTATAATCGACATTAAAGAAAACTTCCACCCTCACCTAAAAGGATTGGATAAGATATCACAGGAGCCTTTCCTTAGAATTATATTTCTGTGGAAATACAAGACATTTTTTACTTTTTTGCATATTGTAATATAGAGCAAATTTTTGTTTTCTAGAGAGGAGGCGTAAGGGATGAATATGCCACCAGGAGGATTCCCACCATTCTTTGGGAATATGGGTAGGGCACCCATGCAAATGGGTGGAATGACAAGAGCACCACTTAACCTACTAGGCAGATTTGGTAGAGCAAATATGTTAGGTGGTGGCATGGGTCAAAATCCTATGCAAATGATGGGCAGAATGGCTGGTCTTGGCGGACAAATGCCACCAGGGGTTGGCGGAATGAACGCAGGCGGAGGAGGAGGTCTTCTTTCCAGACTTTTTTCCCGTGCAGGGGCTGGTCTTGGCGGTGCAGGAGGTAGTGCTGGCGGCGGCGCAGGGAATATAGCCAATGCAGCGGCTGGTTTTCAAAGGGCGGCAACAGGCGGTGGCGGAGGTCTATTACGTGGGTTAGCAAACCCAGGAACCATTAGTACCTTCTTAAATAATACACAAGGTGTTTTAAGAGCTGCAGGTCAAGTTGGCCCAATGGTAAAACAGTATGGGCCACTAGTAAGAAATATACCAGGCATGATTAAAATGTATAGAAGTTTAAATAGTTCCAATACTGATGATGAATCTACAGAAAGTAATGATATTGAAGTTGAATCTTCCACAAGCAAAAATAAGAGTACCACAAGAAAACAAAACAAAAGGAATACCTCCAGTAAGTCATCAAAAAGATCAAGTAACAAGTTGATAGAGAAAGATACAGATAATCAACCTCAAAAAAAGACCACAACGAATAATACGAAGGGTGCATCTGTTCCTAAACTATATATTTAAGTAAAAAGCGTTATGTGGTATTTTTCACATAGCGTTTTTCTATAGTTTCAAAGTGTACTCATCAAAAAAAAAGAATCCTGTTACGGCGCCTGTATTTGAGCTTTTCTTTGTAAAATATACTTTTTTTTTATATAATGTTTTTAATGTGTAATAGAATACAGAGGATATTTTTATCCTCAAGGAGGATTTTTCATGGAGGTTATTAAAATATCCCCCCGAGGTTATTGCTATGGCGTCGTAGATGCAATGGTGATTGCACGCAATGCAGCTTTAGATAAATCATTACCACGTCCCATTTATATATTGGGGATGATTGTTCATAATAAACATGTAACAGATGCGTTTGCTGAAGAAGGAATTATTACTCTTGACGGAAAAAACCGCAAAGAAATTCTAGAAAAAGTAAATGAAGGAACTGTAATATTTACTGCCCACGGTGTTTCTCCAGAAGTTCGTGAGCTAGCTAAGGAAAAAGGACTTGTGACAATTGATGCAACCTGCCCCGATGTTACAAAAACACATAACCTAATACTTGAGAAGAAAGCCCAAGGATATGATGTTATTTATATCGGAAAGAAAGGTCACCCTGAACCAGAAGGTGCTGTGGGAGTAGCTCCCGACATTGTTCATTTAGTCGAAACATTGGAAGATGTAAATCAATTAGATATTAAAAATGAAAAGATTATTGTAACCAACCAAACGACAATGAGCCAATGGGATGTTCAACACATAATGAAAAAAGTACAAGAAAAATACCCTAATGTGGAAATGCATAAAGAAATATGTCTTGCTACACAAGTAAGACAAGAAGCAGTGGCAAAACAGGCGGGTGAAGCAGATGTACTAATCGTAGTTGGCGATCCAAAAAGTAATAATTCTAACAGACTAGCACAGGTTTCTCAAGAAATCGCAGGGACAAAAGCTTATAGAGTTGCGGATATTTCAGAAATTCAACTGGATTGGATTAAGGATGCAAAAAAAATAGCCGTTACAGCAGGAGCTTCCACCCCAACCCCAATAGTTCGGGAAGTGATTCAATTCCTTGAACAATACGATCCAATGGACGAATCAACGTGGTCTAGAAAGAAAGAAGTACCGCTAAATAAAATACTTCCTAAAGTTAAAAAACTTAGTGAACAACCAACAAAATAAAAAAATCGGCTTTTGCCGATTTTTTTATTTTTTAGATAAACGTAAACGGATCAGTATGAATATCGGAAGCAACAAAAGTAACGTCAAACCCCTTTTCCTCACTCATTTTCGTTAACACCTTCGCTACTCCTTGTTTCATCACCTTTTCCACATTGTGTCCCGGATCTACTACATTCAATCCAGCATTCATCATATCATGAGCGGTATGATAATATACATCTCCCGTCACGTAAACATCCGCCCCTTTAAATTTTGCATGCTGAAAATATTTATTTCCATCGCCTCCAAGAACCGCTACCTTTTTGACGGTATCCTTTAGATCACCGACAACACGAACAGCTTTAACATCTAATGCTGTTTTGACATGCTGCGCAAATTGTGCCAAGGACATGGAGTCAGGAAGTACCCCGATTCTGCCAAGTCCTAAACTCGGTCCTTGGTTTTCAAGCGGATAAATATCATATGCCACTTCTTCATATGGATGCGCCTTTAGCATTGCAGTCAAAACCTTTTTCTCCAAATAATCCGGGTAAATGGTTTCAATTTTTACTTCTTTCGTAGCTTCTAATTTCCCTACCTCACCTATGTATGGATTGGTATTATCACCGGGTAAAAATCTGCCTATTCCTTCTGACGTAAAGGAACAATTACTGTATAGCCCAATGGCTCCCGCTCCAGCTTTTCCTAATGCTGTTCTGACCTCATTCTCACTTTCTATTGGAACATAGACAGCAAGCTTCTTTAATTTTTGTTCATACGTTGGAACAAGAACACTGACATCTTCTAACTGCAATGCATTTGCTAATAAATCGTTAACTCCGCCAGTAGCTACATCAAGATTTGTATGGGCAGCATAAACCGCTATATCATGCTTTATTAGTTTTTCGATTAGCCTTCCAGAAGGAGAGTCTGTAGCAATTTTCTTTAAAGGGCGAAATATTGGCGGGTGGTGAGCAATAATTAGCTGAACATTCTTTTCAATTGCTTCATCCACAACTTCTTCCAACACATCAAGAGCAACCAACACTTTCGTCACTGGCTGATTTAGCCTGCCAATCTGTAATCCAATTGGATCTCCTTCCATCGCATATTGCTTGGGTGAAAAGCTTTCAAATAGTTGAATAATCTCATGTCCATTCACCTTTTTCACGAGATTACCTCCTCTACCATTGTTATATTTTTCTGTAACTGCTTTTTCTTTTCCGTTGTTTCCGCGGTTTCTGCAGCTTGTTCTAATGATTTTAAAATACGTTTCCATTGTTGCAATTCCTGATGCCATTTTGCCTGAAAAACGCTATTATTTTCTTTTATTAATATCGGCCCCATTAATAGCTCCGCTTCGGTTAAGAAATATGGCTTTTTATCTTTAAGCTTCTCTAACACTAAAATTTCGTAAATTTTTTGATCTTCTTCGATTATTTCTTCCGCAATAATCTGCCATCCTTGTTCGATACACCATTCACGTATGAAATTCGCTGCGATATTCGGTTGAAGAACTAATCTTTCATTTTCACTGAGTTTCTCCATACCTTTGTTTAATATCGACGAAATCAATGCACCGCCCATTCCAGCAATCGTTATACAGTCCACTTCCCCTTTTTGGATAACTTCAAGGCCATCTCCTTTTCTCACAGAAACAGCATCACCTAAACCTGAATTCTTTACTTGCTGCAATGCAGATTGATAGGGTCCCTCTACCACTTCGCCTGCAATAGCAAATGAAGCTATTCCATTCTTTACTGCATAACAAGGCAAATAGGCATGATCGGAACCTATGTCCGCAATTCTCGAACCACTTGGTATATATGTACACACGGTTTCTAATCTTTTCGATAGTTTTTCTATGTTCATTATTCCACCACTTTTTTAGTTTACTTTCTCTATTTTAGACTTAATCTGAATGAAAAAAAAGTTCTTCGCACATATGCGAGGAACTTTTTTTATACAAATTATTTTAGATTTGCGACCCAATCAGCCATAGCATCAATATTTTCAGCTGGAACCATACCTGCTGGCATCGCTCCTTTACCATTTTTCAATACATTTTTTATTTCATCTTTTGAGATCTTTTTACCAATTCCGTGTAAATTAGGACCCGCATTTCCTTCTAAATTGTTACCATGGCAGGCAACACAAGTTTGTTTTGCAAACCCTTCCGGATCAAATTTACCTCCTGTTTGACCCGCTGGAGCTTCTGTCTTCGCATCTCCCTTTTTATTATCTTTGGCAATCTCTTTTGCATCACCAAGCCCCTTGACAGAGAGAAAAAATACAAGTGCAATTCCTAGTAACATAATAAAAATGTAAGGTATAGCAGGATTACGTTTCACAAAATAACCTCCCTTATGTAAGAAAACAAAAAAGTACAAATTGGTACAAACAACTTTATTTTACTCGAAAAACAAATGAAGGAAAACCCCTATTAGAAAGATTTATTATATTTTCGGAATTTAGACAAAAACTTCATCCATAAAAAGATGAAGTTTTCTGCTTTCATATTTAGTTTGTTCATTTTTTTTATTTTCATAAGACACTTTTCTTAAACTTTTGTGATTTTGTATATGAACATACCATTTCCTTTTATTAGCTAGAAATAGCCCCTTATTGAAAGATGCTTTGTCACTAATGTTAGCTAGAGTTGTATTCTAAATCCAAATGTCTGCGAAACCGATACTAACATCCAACTTCTCTAGAAATGACCATGCGCTGAACCTCTGATGTACCTTCACCGATCTCTAGTAATTTTGCATCTCTCATAAATCTTTCGACATGATAATCCTTCATATAGCCGTTTCCGCCATGAATTTGAACAGCTTGATTCGTAATTTCCATACAAATTTCAGAAGCATACAATTTACACATTGCAGCTTCCTTAGTAAACGGTTTTCCTTGATCTTTTAACCATGCTGCCTTATAGACCATATTTCTAGCTAACTCAATTTTCATCGCCATATCCGCAATTTTAAATTGAGTAACCTGAAATTCAGACAAAGAACGTCCGAACTGCTGTCTTTCCTTTGAATACGCTAAAGCTTTTTCAAACGCGGCCTGTGCAATACCTACAGCCATTGCCCCGATACCGATTCTTCCACCATCTAAGGTAACAAGAAACTGTTTAAATCCTTTACCGCGTTCACCTAACAGATTTTCCTGAGGGACTCGAACATCTTCCAATACTAATTCCGTTGTATTAGAAGCATGCAATCCAAGCTTTTCATAGTTATCAATAATCTTGAACCCTGGTGCATCAGTTGGAACAATGATTGCACTTATTTCCTTACGATTATTAGATTCACCTGTTATTGCTGTAAGCGCTAAATGCTTTGCATAACTGGCATTAGTAATGAAGCATTTATTACCATTGATAACAAAATTATTGCCTTCTTCTCTCGCCGTTGTTTTTGTCCCTCCTGCATCTGAACCAGCGTTCGGCTCCGTTAGACCAAAGGCCCCAAAGGATTCGCCAGTACATATGGGAGTCAAATATTTTTCCTTTTGTGCCTTTGTTCCAAACAAATGAATCGGTGCACCTCCAAGAGAAATATGTGCAGAATATGTAATACCTGTGGACCCGCACGCACGACTTAATTCTTCTACGACAATGGCAAAACTTATTGTATCGGCACCTGCTCCACCATATTCCTCAGGGAAAGGAAGCCCCATCATTCCTAGTTCACTTAATTTCTTAAAAACATCAATCGGAAACTGTTTATTCCGATCACGTTCTAAGGCTCCAGGCGCAACCTCTGTATCAGAAAATTCACGAATGGTGCGCTGAATCATCTTTTGTTCTTCCGTAAGTTCAAAGTTCATATCCATCCCCCTCGAATCTTGAATCCGCTTACATTTAATATTATAATAGAGGTAGATGAATATTCTCAACTTTAAAAAGTTTTTCATTATTTGATTATTATACTGAAATATAAATTATTAGAACAATAATTCCTATTATTCCAGATAGGATAAAATAGTACAGTTTTAATTTCCAGCCTGTCAAAATCCAAAGAAGGCAATTGATAATTATCATTATGCACAATGATTCCGCACCATTGTGAAATAATTTATCATTAAAAAAAACAGAGAGTAAGAGTAGTTCAATAGCAGTACCAATATAAAAAAATGTATACCAATATTTTTTTTTAGAATAATAAATTCCGAATAATAGCAATAAAACGACAAAACTTGTCAAAATCATCGTTTGCAAAACAAAATTGAATTCAGTAAAATAAATGACAAATACTGATAAACCTAATGCAGCTAGTGCTAGAAAAATAATTAAACTATTCTTTACTAAATGTTTATCATAACTTTTTTCACTTGCTTCTGTTTCCCCTTCTGTATACAAAGCAAGTAAAAAATCGCAATAATGTTCAGGAAGCATATGATGTTGCTTCCAATAGGTAATTTCATTAATAATGATCTCTTTTCTAGAAGAATTCATTTGCAACACATCCTGTAATTCTATGATTCGATAAAGAAAGGCAAAATTCCTGTTTAAAATTAATTTTTTTACAAAAAAAATTAGTTTACCCGTGAAAGGTAAACTAACTTTAAAATATTATTCAAGAAAATCTTTTAACCTTTTGCTGCGGCTGGGATGACGAAGCTTTCTAAGTGCTTTTGCTTCTATTTGGCGAATACGCTCACGCGTAACTCCAAATACTTTTCCAACTTCTTCTAATGTTCTTGTTCTGCCATCGTCCAAGCCAAATCGTAAACGAAGGACATTTTCCTCACGATCTGTTAAGGTATCTAGAACGTCTTCCAATTGTTCTTTCAACAATTCATAGGCGGCATGTTCAGATGGTGAAGTAGCATCCTGGTCTTCAATGAAATCACCTAAATGGGAATCATCTTCCTCACCTATTGGTGTTTCTAACGAAACCGGCTCTTGAGCAATTTTTAAAATTTCACGGACCTTTTCAGGAGTTAAATCCATTTCCTCTGCAATTTCTTCTGGTGATGGTTCACGACCTAAATCTTGAAGTAATTGGCGTTGCACACGAATGAGCTTATTGATCGTTTCCACCATATGAACTGGAATACGAATGGTCCTAGCTTGATCCGCAATAGCTCGAGTAATAGCTTGTCGTATCCACCAAGTTGCATAAGTACTAAATTTAAAACCTTTATCGTAGTCAAATTTTTCTACCGCTTTAATTAGTCCCATGTTACCTTCTTGAATTAAATCCAAGAAAAGCATCCCGCGGACGACATATCGTGTTGCAATACTTACAACACGGCGCAAGTTTGCTTCTGCTAATCGTCTTTTCGCTTCTTCATCGCCTTGCTCTATTCGTTTTGCAAGTTCAATTTCTTCATCAGCAGAAAGGAGATCAACACGCCCAATCTCTTTTAAATACATTCTAACTGGGTCATTAATTTTAACACCTGGAGGGACACTTAAATCATTTAAATCGAATTCGTCCTCATCGTCTTTTTCGAGTTCATGGATATCAGGAGATTCCTCGTCATCATCATCATTGTCTTCAAGAATCTCAATTCCTTGCTCACCTAAAGTTTCATAAAATTCATCCATGTGTTCGGAATCCAATTCAAAATGGCTAAGTTTTCCCGATATTATTTCATATGTTAAAAATCCGCGTTTTTTACCGCGTTCAATTAATTGTTCTTTTGCTTGATCAAGAGTCAATTCAGGTTCTAATTCTTTGGAACGAGCTGATTTTTCAGCCATTTGTTCCCCTCCTTCCAACTATTTAAACAAAACGAATATAATGGATTATCTAATTTAAAATGATCCCTTATATTATCATAATGACTTGCGGAGTTGTATTATTTCTTTTGCGATGGATAGTGCCTTTTGCAAATCATTTTCCAACTCGGCTTTTTTTTGTTCTTTTTCTTTTTCATTTATTTTTAACATCTTTTGATGTTTCAACACTTGATTTATATAATCTTCAATTTCTTGATTAGATACATCATTATTTAGTGGCATCATTTCTATATCTGCTACAACTCTTCGCAGCTGTTCATCTGGCAAATAAAGCAAAAACGAACTAGTGTCTGGTTCATTACCTTCCTCATAAAAGCCGAGTAAGTATGTTAGGATTGCCTGATGCTCATCTATATTAAAGGTATGATTAGCTAATAAATCTCTGACCTTATATGCTATTTCCACATCTCTTAACATATGACTAATAAGTCGCCTTTCTGCAGTTTGATGAGCAGGAAATAACTTTTTTTCTGGTTTTATTAATACTTTATGATTAGTGCTTTGTGGAATGAATGAGTTTTTTTTCTTATTTGCATAAAATGTTTGACGCTGCTGTTGTTTTAAAGCATCCATTGAAATTTGAAATTCATCCGCCAACTGACGTAAATAGTGATCTCTTTCAACTGCATTTTCAAGCTTAGAAATTTCACTTATTATTATTTCTATATACTTGAGCTTTTCTCCTTCATTTTGAAGCTTTTTTCCAATGCGATGGTATTGCATCTTAAAAGCCATAAACGTCATGCTCGCCCCTATTACATCTTGGCGGAATTTTTCCGCACTGTTCTGTCTAATGTAGTCATCAGGGTCTAAGCCGTCCGGCATTCTTGCAATTCGAATATTAAAATGTTGTTGAGCAAGCATTTGGCCAGCTTTATATGCAGCCTCCGTTCCAGCAGAATCAGAATCGTAACAAATGATAATATTATCCGTTAATCTTCGTATTTGCTGAACATGCTGCTCTGTTAATGCAGTTCCCATAGTGGCTATCCCATTAAAAACTTCAGCCCGGTCCGCCGAAATGCAATCAGCAAATCCCTCAAATAAAATAGCTTGCTGCTGTTTCTTTATATGACTCCTGGCATGATGCAAATTATATAGAACGGAGCTCTTATTAAATAATTCAGTTTCAGGGCTATTTAAATACTTGGGCTGATCCTTTTGATCTAAAACTCTGCCAGAAAATGCAATAGTTTGACCTTTGGAATTTAAAATAGGAAACATTATTCTGTTTCGAAAGCGATCAAAATAAGAATCATCACTTTCTCTTTTAATAATTAAACCGGCTTTTTCCATTAAAGATAATGGAAAACCTCTTTTTTGAAACAGCTTTACAGTGAAATCCCAACTTGGTAAGGAATAACCAATTTGAAATTTCTCCATACTTTCCCTTGTAAAACCTCTTTGAATAAGATATTCAAAAGCTTCTTGACCCTCTTTTGTATTTACTAATAAATGATGGTAAAATTTTTGCAACAGCGCATGTGCTTCTAACATTTTCTGATGATCATTAGAATACTGGGATGTTGAATGCTGTTTCAATTCCGGGTCAATATTTAGTTCAATATTTGCCTTTTGAGCTAGTTTGAAAACCGCCTCTTGGAAACCAATCCCGTCAATATCCATTATAAATGTAATAACGTTACCACCGGCTCCACATCCAAAACAATGAAATATTTGTTTATCGGATGAGACGGAAAAAGATGGAGTATTCTCTCCATGAAAAGGACATAAACCGAAGTAATTTCTCCCTTGCTTTTTCAAATGAACATATTCACCAATCACATCTACTATGTCTACGGATTGACGAATTTCATTAATCTTTTCCTCAGGAATTATTCCCGTCACGAAAACATCCCCAATTGCCTATATTTTTATTTTTTTGCATTTTTCGACAAAATTCGCACAAGTGCAGAAACTGAATACAATTGGTTTAGAGATCATCGATACTTTTAACATTTTTCCTCAGCATCGTTAAGTCGGAAAGTTTACTTTCCTCATTACTAGTAACTATTCTACATCACTCCACAGAATCCTTCTTTCTTTACCCAATCATTTTTTAGAATTTACGGACCTTGTCGAACAATTTCAAGAAAATAATCTTGACATATCCCAATAGTTAGTTTATTCCTTATTTCGTGACTCTAAACCTATTTTAATTACATTTTTATCACAATTTTTTATTATAGTATATTTTTATGCATTTGACCATATATTTTTATGTTGATGCTGATAAAAAAATGAAAAAACACATCATCCATACTGATCATGTGTTATTCCGTACCGTGAATATGGTTGATAATAATGTTAGCTGTTTCCTCTACTGCCTTATTGGTAACATCTATAACCTTACAACCAATTTTATTTGCTATTTGATCGAAATATTCAATTTCTGATTTAATGCGTTCAATATTGGCATAGCTTGCTTGATCATTAAGCCCTAAAGTTAACAACCGTTCTTTTCGAATATGATTTAATTTCTCCGGGCTAATCTTTAAACCAATACATTTCTCAGGAGAAACTTGAAATAATTCTTCCGGAGGGTCCACTTCCGGTACTAAGGGGACATTGGCAACTTTATATCTTTTATGTGCCAGATATTGAGATAGCGGTGTTTTTGATGTTCGCGAAACACCAATTAATACGATATCGGCCCGAAGGATACCTCTTGGGTCACGACCATCATCGTATTTAACAGCAAATTCTATAGCTTCTACTTTTTTAAAATACTGTTCGTCTAATTTACGAACTAGCCCTGGTTCACATAATGGCTTTTTTCCATACAAATCTTCGAGTTTATCTAATAACGGGCCAATGATATCAATGGTGTATATTTGATTCTGCTCAGAATGTAATTTTATATATTGCCTCATCTCTGGCTTTACCAAAGTATATACAATGATTCCATGATTCAATTTAGCAAGTGATATTACTTCATCAATATGCTGGAAATCCTCCACATAAGGATATCTTTTTATTTCTGCATCTTTTCCGTTAAATTGACTTATGGCAGCCTTGGTAACTAATTCCGCCGTTTCCCCAACCGAATCAGAAATAATATAAATGATTGGTTTTATCATCTATTTCACCAAACTCCTTTTAAATTTATAAAGCTTTCGATTCATCAATTTTTAATGATTCAACTATAACAAAATAAAGCGAAAGCTGCCTTCCTATAATTCTCCTTCTACGAGAGCTACAAATGCTTTGGTAATATTCGTTTTCGTAATTCTCCCTGTAACTTCTAGGCCTTGATCTGTACTTTTCACAACCGGCATAGAATCAATTTGTTTATCGATTAGCTTTTTAGCTACTTCAATTAGCAAATCGTCCTTTTCACAGTATGTAATGTTTGGCATTCGTGTCATAATAATATTCACCGGTAATGCGGAAAGTTCTTGTTTTCCTATACTAGCTCTCAGCAAATCTTTTCGCGAAAGCACACCAACCAAATGAGAGTGTTCGTCTACTACATATAAAGTACCTACATCTTCTAAAAATACCCTAACGATCGCATCGTAAACAGAAATACTTTCATTAACCACTACAGGCATAGATTGATACTCTCGAACATAAATTTTATTTAGATTTTCCGTTAGGAGCTGTGCTCCAGTCTTCCCGGTATAAAAATAACCTACTCGCGGGCGCGCATCTAAATAACCAGCCATCGTTAGAATTGCTAAATCTGGCCTTAAAGTTGCTCGAGTTAGTTTTAACCGATCTGCTATATGCTCACCTGTAATAGGGCCATTATCCTTTACAATTTGCAATATTTGTTGTTGCCTTTTATTAAGTTCTATCGTTTACACCCCCATTCAAAGAGATTTCAGATGTGTTATACTTTTATATAATTATTATATACTAATTTTAAATTATAAGAAAAAATTTGCAAGAAATACAGAACATAAATAAAGACTCTATTTCCTTTATGAAAGGAAGAGCCTTTATTCATTATCAAAAAATATCTTTGAATTTTTCTATTTGATCCAGGAATTTTTTTGATTTTAGGTGCAGACCTGAATATTCATCATAATACATGGTAATGGTTGTCCGAAGTTCCCTTTTTGTTTCTGGCTTAACGGAAATCGAACCCAGTCTTTGAATGTCAATATAATAAAAAAGACGTAAAAGTCGAATGCTGCTCTGTGAAATAGGCAAAAGATATGGATCCTTTTCAAAACACCGATGACAAATGAGACCATTTTCCCGAATAGAAAAAGCAAATGTACCATTTTTACTGCCGCAAACCGCACACTGATCCATAATTGGGTATAACCCTAAAACATTTAACATTTTCATCTCAAATATATTGGTAATGATATCTAAATCAACATCTTCGTTAATATAATTTAATGTTTGGTATAATAATTCAAACAAAAAAGGATTTCGTTGCTTTTCTTCGACACTTTTATCCAAAAGATCAACTATATACGATGCATATGCGGTTTGGAATATATCTTCTCGGATAGACCTCATGGAGGAAATCATTTCTCCTTGCTGAAGTGTCCCAAGACCATTTCCTGTTTGCACAAGAAAGTATCCATACGTAAAAAGTTGGGAAACAGCTGAGAGACGGCTGTTGGTCTTCTTTGCCCCCCTTGCCATCATCCCAAGTTTCCCAAACTCACGTGTATATACATTGACAATTTTATTCGATTCACCATAATCATGTGTTCTAATTACAATACCTTCACATTTTTGAAGCATCATATCCACCTTCCAAAGCAATCTTTATTTGCTTCATTCAGGTGATAACAGAAACTTTCTCAGGAAATTGGATTAAAATCAATTCCTGTGATTTCATGCTCTGTTTTCATTGGTTCATCTTGTCCTTCTTTTTCCAGTTCCTTAAAAAGCAAATAGGTATCAATACTACCAGTTTCAGCAAAAACTTTCCATGTAAACTCTAGCATATAACCCCCGCCTTTCATGTTGTGAAAACTCATGAAATCTTTAATAAAGCTTTAATAATTATAGCTTCACCAAGACTTCCTGAAATCATGTGACGTAAAAATTGCTAACAAAGTTTGATGTATAATTCATTTCATCACTAAAACACAACTTAAGGCTAACCTTAATATTCATCTTCCCTAAAACCAAAATCCCGCAATTGATTGATTTTATTTCTCCAATCTTTTTGAACCTTTACCCATAGTTCAAGAAATACCTTAGAACCTAATAAGTGTTCAATATCAACACGGGCTCTTTTCCCCACTTCTTTCAGCATACTCCCCTGTTTACCTATAATAATTCCTTTTTGAGAAGATCGTTCCACGATAATAGTTGCCATCACATGAACAACATCAGATTCAGATTTTTTCTCCATTTTATCGATTACAACCGCAATAGAATGTGGTACTTCTTCTCGAGTTAAGTGTAAAACCTTTTCTCTAATTAATTCAGAAACAATAAACCGTTCTGGATGGTCTGTTATCTGGTCCGCAGGATAATATTGAGGGCCAACAGGGAGATACTTTTGAATTTCTTCTAATAATTTTTCGGTATTATTGCCTTGTAATGCCGAAATTGGAATAATCTCTTTAAAATCAAAGAGACTCTTATACTGCTCAATAATAGATAATAATTCATCCGGATGTATTTGGTCGATTTTATTAATTACAAGAAATACTGGCGTCTTGACTCCCTTTAATTTATCAATGATAAATTCATCACCACGTCCTAGTCCTTCCGCCGCATTAATCATAAATAATATTAAATCAACTTCTTTTAATGTATTGGTTGCAACCTTCATCATAAAATCGCCTAGTTTATGTTTCGGTTTATGAATACCTGGAGTATCGATAAAAATCATCTGAGCTTCGTTTGTCGTGTAAACTCCCTGAACCTTGTTTCTAGTTGTTTGCGGCTTATCACTCATAATGGCAATCTTTTGCCCAATTACTCTATTCAGATAAGTTGATTTCCCAACATTAGGACGTCCAATAATGGAGATAAAGCCTGATTTATATTCCTTATCTTCGAATTGTTTATTACTCATGTAAGTCCTCCGGAGAAAAAGCACCAGGCAATAGCTCTTCCACTGTCAATTCTTTTGAATCGCCCTTTAAATTTGTAAGGATGATTTTCATATCTTTCGGACAAAGCTCAGATATTACTTGACGACAAGCTCCACAAGGGGGTACAGGACGGTTAGTATCTGCCGTAACGACTAATGCGGCAAAGGAAGTGTCTCCTTCTGAATAAGCCTTAAAAAGAGCTGTACGTTCAGCACAATTGCCAACAGTGTATGCAGCATTTTCAATGTTACAGCCTTGGTAAACCTTTCCGTCTGTTGTAAGCAATGCAGCACCTACTGCGAATTTAGAGTATGGTACATATGCTTTTTCCCTCGCTTGTTTCGCTTCCTCAATTAAATGATCTACGTTCATATTTCTTCCCCTTCAAAACTTATTTTACCACAAAATTGTCAATAATCACAGAATATTTTTAATTTGCTTGAAATTATTAAAAAATCTGACTAAAAAAGTTTATCCACTAAATTGCTGGATAAACTTATTTTAACTCAAATAAATGTTGGATTCAAATTCTACAATGGTAAAAACTGTTACGATCACTTGTTATCATTACTATATGAAATTTATTATTAAATGTGCAAATTTAGGAATAAAAATAACACATGCAATGATAACAGACATGATTGAATAGACTAAAACCGCTCCTGCTGCCAAATCCTTTGCTTGTTTCGCTAAAGGATGATATCCAGGTGCTGCCAAATCCACTACCCTTTCAATTGCAGAATTTACCAATTCTAAACTAACTACCCCAAAAATGGACAAAATTACAAATAACCATTCCATTAATGAAATTCGCAACAGAAAACTAATAGAGATTGCCATTATAGCTGCAGCAGCATGTATTTTAAAATTTTTTTCCGCTTTAAATCCATGGATAATACCACAAATTGCAAAAGAAAATGTTTTGTGCAGAGGAGTCTTTTGTTTATCTTTTAAGTCCATATTCATCTAATATTTCCTTTTGTAGTCCAAACATTTCTTTCTCATCTTCTGGTGTCATATGATCATATCCCAGCAGATGCAAAAATCCATGAAGGGCCAAAAATCCTAATTCACGCGAAAAAGCATGTCCGTAGTCATCGGCCTGTTCATGTGCTTTCGAAACGGAGATAATAATATCTCCAAGTACCCTTGGCATTTCGGATCCATTGATTTCTATTTCACCTTCCCCTAACTCTTCCATCGCAAAAGAAATAACATCAGTGGGCTGGTCCTTATCCCGGTATTCTCTATTTATTTCTCGAATTTTCTCGTTTGATACAAACGTAACCGAAACTTCACTTCCATTTTCAATCTCTAATTTATTTCCTGCAAAGTTCAAAAGACTTTCCACTAAATCAAAATCTTCTTTTTTTAATTCATTTGTTTCATCCATAAAATCCATGGATAAAGACATAATATCCACCTCTAAATATTCAATTTTATTGTAAATAACAAAGGGATGACGATGAATCAGCCGCTAATGCTTTTGTTATTCGGATACTCAATTCGGGAGTGAAATATACCGTTTAATGTTTCACAAAATGTTTTCTTTATTACTTCAAGTTCCTTTAGAGTAATGTCACATTCATTTAGCTGGCCATCCTGCAACCGCTCCTGAACAATGTTATGAATTAGCTCTTTAATTTGATCAGGCGATGGGTGTGACATGGATCGAACCGCGGCTTCCACACTATCTGCAATGCTAATAATAGCAATTTCCTTCGTTTGCGGCTTTGGTCCGGGATAGCGAAAAGATTCTTTATCGATATCCGGATTTTCTTCCTTAGCCTTGACATAAAAGTATTTAAGCAATGTTGTACCATGATGCTGTTCAGCGATATCAATAATTTCTTTTGGAAACTTATGCTTTCGCAGCATTTTACCTCCGTCCACTGCATGGGCAATAATGATATCTCTACTTACTTCTGGAGATAAGTGATTGTGCGGATTCTCCATATTTATTTGGTTTTCTATGAAAAACTGCGGACGCTTTGTTTTCCCAATATCATGATAATAGCATCCAACCCTTGCTAGCAAACCATTTGCTCCTACAGCTTCACATGCTGCCTCTGCTAAGTTTGCAACCATAACACTATGATGATATGTTCCCGGTGCCTCTGTTAAAATTTTCTTTAATAACGGGTGGTTCGGATTGGAAAGTTCAATTAATTTAATCGTTGATAATATTCCAAACCCAGCCTCAAAAAATGGAACAAGTCCGATTGTAAATATAGCGGACAACAAACCGGAGACAAGAGCAAATACCACAAAATATATGTATTCAATGTTCGAATACTGCCCATTTCCTAATAGTATTAAGGCAAATATCATCATCAAGTTAATAAGCGATACAAATAAACCTGCTTGTAAAATATTGGAGCGCCTGTTTCGATTAGTTAAAAATAATATCCCGGCAGTACCACTAAACAGAATATAAACAGCAATTTCAATATTGATCGTTCCGGCAAGCTCATCCCTAAAGATAATAGATCCACATGCAGCTAATAAAATCGTGACAATAAAAGCAAAGCGTTCATTTAACATGATTCGAATTAACATTGGCGCCAGGGCAGCTGGATAAATATAGCCTAAATTAGGTAAATCTGCATTATCAATATATCCCACAATTCTCATTAACAAAAGGGATATAACAAAAATAAAACTCACAAGTATTAAATATAGTTGTTTTTTATCTTCTGGGTACGATGTACTATGTATATAAAGATAAATAGGTGCAATCATTAATATGACAAACAAAGCAAGCCCGTAAAAAGGCTTTACTGTTGGATTACTTTTCAATAAACCAAGTATCTGCAACTGATGATATATATCCCTGTCAATAAGATGTCCTTCTTGAACAATAATTTGTCCTTGTAATATTTTTACTGGTTCCACATTTTCCATTGCCTGTTTCTGTCTCGCTTCAGTAAGTTGCCGATCATAAATATCGTTCGGTACAATCGCATATTTACCTAATTCTACAGCAGCTTCACGCAAGTCTCTATTTAAATTGGACTGATTAATTTTATCTGCTATTCGCAACCTTGCTTGAGATACTTGATCATCTCTTATTTTTTCACTCATTAAGGTTTCTACTTGTTCAATGACAATATTTCTCGCCTGTTCTAGATCATAATGATTGGTTTTTAGTAAAGTATAGAATATATCATCAGGTATCTTTTTCGTTACATCCTCATTTACATTTTTCGATAAGTCGGATTTTAATATGTGTAACTTCTCTGTATCGGATTTTTTTTCTGGCTTATCCTTGGATTTTTCTTGTACGCCAGGTTCATAATTTACATCATTCACAAAGTCAAAGATCGAGTTAATTAGGGATACTCTGTTTTGTACGGTTTCTTTTTTAAAGGTATAAACCTTACCTACTTCTTCTGCAGCTTTTTGGCGTTCCTCATTAGTTTTCGCTTCGTCTTCAACCGTTTTCGGAGAACGAACTGTTTTATCAGCAATGGAAAATAGCTCCATATTATAGGTCTGAGGCTTCACATTATAATAAAGTACTCCATAAATCAAAACCGACAAAATAAGTAACGTTATAATGGTAAATACTCTGTAGCTTAATAGAGTTCGTATTTTTCCAACATAATCTTGAATGTTCACGTACCTCTCACACCACCTTCAAATAACCTAAACGTTCTTCGAAGCAAACAGTTATAATATAAAAATTACTTTTAGAAATTGAGAGTTATGTTCTTCCCTAATTATGTAAAATCATATCAGTTTTTGTACAGAAATGCACTTCATTTTATAAAAAAACCTGAACAACAGGATGTTCAGGTTTTTAGGTAGTATTGACCTAATAACGGAAATGTACTTCTTGTTTTGCAAAAGCAATCGACACCTTAAGAAGAATACTGATTATAAGCATCAATTATCTTTGCAACTAGTGGATGACGGACAATGTCACTTTGTTCCAGATACACAAATGAAATCTTTGGAATATCTTTTAATATTTTTTCCGCTTCTATCAGACCTGATTGCGCACCTTTTGGCAAATCAACCTGAGTTCTGTCCCCAGTTATAACCATTTTAGAATTAAATCCCAAGCGGGTTAAAAACATTTTCATTTGTGCATGTGTCGTATTTTGCGCTTCATCTAAGATAACAAAGGCATCATCTAATGTCCTACCTCTCATATACGCAAGGGGAGCAATTTCAATCGTCTCCCTCTCTATTAGCCGAGCTGTATGTTCACTTCCCAATATATCATGCAATGCATCATATAATGGCCGTAAATAAGGGTCTACTTTTTCTTTTAAGTCACCCGGTAAAAAACCTAGGCTTTCTCCTGCTTCTACAGCTGGTCTGGTTAATATTATCTTTTTCACCATTCCATTTTTCAATGCGTGAACAGCCATTACAACTGCTAAGTAAGTTTTTCCTGTTCCCGCTGGCCCAATACCGAATACTAAATCATGCTTTTTAATTGCAGTAATATACTGCTTTTGTCCTAATGTTTTAACACGTATTGACTTGCCACGGGCATTTTTGGTTATTTCTTCATCATAAATTTCTTCAAAAAATTCCAATGTTCCTTGGTTTTCCATTTTTATAGCATATAGAACATCCCTGGAACCTATATTGATTCCTTTTCTAATAATTAATAATAGACGTTCTAATATTTTATTAACCCGCTCTACATCCTCTGTATTACCAGATATATGAACGGATTCACCCCTTGTAATGATGGATACTTTAAAAGATTCTTCCAGTAGTTTTAAATGGTTGTCTGATATTCCAAATAAAGAAATCGCTTCATTTGGATTTTGTAATTGTATCTTGGCTGTAATAATTTCTATTGACATTCTCAGTCTCCTTGAACAATTGGTTTTGCCTCTGCTATGTCTTCTATAACTTGGAAATACATCGATAATTTTACTTTACCATTCTCCACTTGTTCATGCAAAACATATTCATCCACTATTTTTGCATCATTTGGAATTTTTGTTTTCAAATCATTTACAGCAAGTTCTTTTGCTGCATTCACAGCTTGTGCTTTTGTATAATCTCTTTGAACTAGTTGCCTTTCACGTACTGTTTTGTGCACATATTCAATCGGGAGTGTCCATTTCAAAAATTTTATCGGATGTACATTCTTTTCTGTTTCATATTCTTTATACTTTATCTTGCCAAATCCCCAAAAAGGAATACTGAAAGATCCGATTTTTAAAGAATATTTTTTTTGTTCATGACCGGTAAATACTTGAAAATCTGATTGTAAAGGCAGCTCAACATCAGTTTTATACCATGTCTTCCCGTATACTTTTCCAATAGCGGCTATTGGTTTTTGATCTTCCTCTCTACCAACCAGGCCAGACACCAATAATTCTCCTTTATTAACAAATTGATTGATTTTTACCATTGGAATCCCGGCCTCTACAAACATATCTACGATAATAGCCTTTTGATTTGCAACCAAATGTCTAGGACTCAAAGACTTCTTTTGTTTAGGCGTGTTTTTTTCTACCACGTGTAATTGGAAGGTTGTCCCATGTAAATCCACACCGACCCATGTTATGTTCGGAACTTTATTCGTCAACTCATGTTGGATTGATTCTAGGCTATCCATATTAAATTGTAATTTTCCAACTTGAATACCCATTTTATTTAATTCTTTTTTGATTTGGTGCTCTGTCTGCGGACTGGCGCCTTTTATCTGGATTCCCCATACAACATTGGACAGCAATGTAATAACTATAAAAAATAATATTAATCCTGTTAAAAAACCTGCATTTTTCAAAGTGCGCTTCCAGAGAAACGGCATACCTTGTCCACTTAAAAAAGATATACGACAATCAAACTTCCTTGCTTGATGCCGCAGCTTATGAAGATCCTGAAGTCGAATATAAAAGGTAATAGCATCCGTTCCTTGTCTTTTCACATTCCATATCAATAGACGGGTACGGGTGAGCTGATTAATGAACCGCTCTACCCCTCTCCCCTCCACTTTCACATGAATTGTCCCACCTAGAAATGTAATCCAATGATTTTTCAAGCCCTGTCACTCCTATTCATTCAAATAACTGACTGCATCTATTTTTCCTTCCAACAATATTTCTTCTGGTAAAATGGTTTTAATAACAAACGATTTTCCCTTTATTAACAATTGACCTTGTTTGAGAAGCAGCCTTACCTCCCGATCCGAGAAGGTAAGAAGTCCGCGGTGATTTTCTATGTAAATGTGTATTTGGCCAATCATGGTAATACGCGGCAGGTCCATCATGACATCTTGCGGAAGCTGCATCGTGTTGGTCATCAGATTTTGCAAAAGTCGGCTCCATTTTTTTGCCATAGAAAAGAACCCCCCTTTCATATCATATTTATGAATAAAAGTAAGGATTCAGCACCTATTTTTGTATTAATAAAAAAAATCCGTACCATCATACAACGGCACGGATTTTTTTACTTTCTCCTATATGGTTTTTTGGCGCGAGGAGGACCTAATATTTCGGATAAAATGATTCCTCGTACCAAATCATCACCATTATTTAAAAGTGACAGGTTCTCCCTTTTTTCAATATTGCTGACTTGTTTATTTATTTGTTCAAGTTTCTTTTGATAATACTCCTCTTGAATCTTTAAACGGTCGGCCTCAATTTGCGCCTCCAATTCTTCATCTCGATAGACATTATCATTACTTTTATTCTTTTTTGCCGTCTGAGATGGCGTCTGAGGAGAAAACTTTTTTGTATTTTCTTCCATGTTTTTTTGCATTTCTCCAAAGAGTGACTTTGGATTTGGAACAGGTTTTCCGCTTTTAGGTTTTTCAAGTTTTTTCTTATTTGCAAGAGCTCCAATAATACCAATGATTATTGCTAGCAAAATCGCTTCCAAAGGAAAAACCTCCTTCCTGCGATGTCTTATTCCGGCTTATTCGGATCTTTCTTTTCTCCCGTCATTTTTCCTATAGATCCTCTCATATCTGTATCTGATTCTATATTTTTAAAGTTCATATAGTCCATTACGCCAATATTTCCTGATTTCAATGCTTCCGCCATTGCTAATGGAACCTCTGCTTCCGCTTCCACTACCTTCGCTCTCATTTCTTGAACCTTGGCCTTCATTTCTTGTTCTGAGGCTACCGCCATCGCTCTGCGTTCTTCCGCTTTTGCCTGGGCGATTTTTTTATCCGCTTCCGCTTGTTCTGTTTGCAACTCTGCACCAATATTCTTACCAATATCCACATCCGCAATATCAATGGACAAAATTTCAAAAGCGGTTCCTGCATCAAGACCTTTCGTCAAGACAGTTTGAGAAATTAGGTCAGGATTTTCTAGTACCTTCTTATGATCTTCTGAGGATCCAATCGTACTGACAATACCTTCTCCTACACGTGCAATAACTGTCTCTTCACCTGCTCCTCCGACTAGTCTTTCAATATTTGCTCGGACCGTAATTCTCGCTTTTGCTTTAACCTCAATTCCATTCATGGCAACACCAGCAATAAACGGTGTTTCAATAACCTTTGGATTAACACTCATTTGCACTGCTTCTAATACATTTCGTCCCGCTAAATCAATAGCTGCACAGCGTTCAAACGACAATTCAATATTTGCTCGATGTGCTGCAATTAATGCATTTACCACTCTATCTACATTACCTCCGGCAAGATAATGACTTTCTAATTGATTAATACTTACCTCAATTCCCGCTTTTCTTGCTTTGATTAACGGATTAATAACTCTACTTGGGATAACTCTTCGCAGCCTCATTCCAACTAAGGTGAAAATTCCAATTTTTACTCCTGCAGCAAGTGCTGAAATCCAAAGCATTACAGGAACAAATGTTAATAGAATACCAATAATAATAACAGCTGCAATGATTCCAACAATTAATAAAACTGTTCCAGCTTCTAATACCAATCTAAATTCCTCCCCTTCATTAAATTCTTTAATTTTGATGCAGTCTTACAATAATTCTGACTCCCTCTACCTTTATTACCTTTACATAAACACCCGCTGCAATAAATCCTCCTTCGGTAACCACGTCTAATCGTTCTCCCTCAATATCAATGGTTCCAGCGGGTCTCAATGGAGTAATAGTTTTACCTATTTTGTCTAATAAATCGATTCGGCTTTTATTCGAAACATACCCTTTTTCCGTACTGACAGAGTCTTGTAGTACAATTTTTTTAAATAGTTTCATTCTTCTACCAAACACCTTTATCATAATAATCATTGCAATAATTGTAATAAGGAGGGCGATTATAATGGAAATTCCTGTATGTAGAAGGTTTCCCCCAGCCATTAATAAGGAGCCAATAATGGCCAAAACCCCTAGAAATCCTGCAATTGCCCCGGGTAAAAAAAGTTCTGCGATAATAAGAACAACCCCAAGGACAAATAAAATAAGAGAACTGAAATTAGCGTCACCTGTGACAATATGGCTAAAGTAAAATAAAACAAGCGCGATGATTCCGACAATTCCATAAAGCCCAAATCTCGGAGTATACAATTCCAAAACCAATCCTAAGCTTGCTAAACATAATAATATAGTAACCACAATTGGATTTGTTAAAAAATCTGCAAAACTTTCAATCGGACTCCTGGGAGCGACAGTTATCTCCTGATTCATAGCAGCATGGACAGGAAGCTTTACACACAACATAAAAATCATAAAACCAATTAACCCTGCAAACTGTTTTCTCAAGTAATCACCCCCATTTTACCTATTTTACGATATAGCTACTCAGAAAGTTTCATGAAAATACCAGAAATATTAAATTTTCATGTAACTATTCGATTATAAATAAAAAAGGTCGAAAAGTTACCTTCTCGACCTTTTTTATCAATTAAGACAAATGCTGCTGTACTTTTTTGTTTACGGCTGATCCATCTGCCTTCCCTTTTACTTTAGGCATAATGGCACTCATGACTTTACCTATATCAGCTTTTGAGGTAGCATTTACCTCACGAATTGTTTCTTCAACAATAGAAGATAACTCCTCGTCTGTTAGCTGTTTTGGCATATATATATTCACAAAAGTCAATTCCGTTTGAATTTTTTCAACTAGGTCTTCACGACCTGCCTGTTTAAATTCCTGGAGGGAGTCTTTACGTTGCTTTACTTCGCGAGAAAGGATTGTCAACTCTTCTTCTTCGGTTAAAACTTCCTTTTTAAGCTTAATTGCTTCGTTTTGTAATGAAGCTTTAAGCATACGAATGACAGAGAGTTTCTCTTTTTCTTTGTTTTTCATAGCTTGTTTCATATCTTCATTTAAACGCTCGAGAAGACCCATATTTTCACCCTCTATTAGAACTTACGTTTTCTAGCAGCCTCAGACTTTTTCTTACGTCTTACGCTTGGTTTTTCATAAAATTCGCGCTTTCTATATTCTTGCAAAGTTCCCGTTTTAGAAACTGAGCGTTTGAAGCGGCGAAGAGCATCTTCAAGCGATTCGTTTTTACGAACAACTGTTTTTGACATCTCTCTTTCCCTCCCTCCGAACACACTACGGTTACATGTTAACGCATGTAAATAAACCATGTACCATGCAATTATAATATAACCTTCCTATTAGGTCAACATTCTTCGATAAAACTATGAGAGAAGTACGGAAGTTTTCTATTCTTTATAACTTATTATCATCTCTAACCAATGCTTGCATATCATTATCTAGAGGTGACCTGTCCATGTTGTATCTTATCCTTTTTATTTGTCTGGTTGGAATCTTCATTCTCGGGATTACGTGGCTTAGAGTAGGGCTTTTCAATTTATCAGGCAAGGCGATGGAACAATGGTTAAAAAAAGTAACCAATACTCCTGTTAAAGGGATGCTTGTTGGCATTATTATGACCCCTATCTTGCAAAGCAGCGGCGCTGTGATGGTTATTACGGTAGGTTTAGTAGCGGCAAGGGTACTTGCATTTCCTCAAACAATTGGTATTATTTTAGGGACTAACATTGGTACAACCTTTACATTGGAATTTCTATCGTTTAATTTATCTGTTCTAGTTATACCTTTTTTGGTGCTAGGACTTATTTGCTTCTTTCTCCAAAAAACAAGATGGAAAAGTCTAGGTTATGTATTTGTGGGTTTCGCTCTCATTTTCGCAGCAATGCAAGCTTTTGAACAGCTGGCTGTTCCCTTTACCCAATTACCAGCCACTCAAAAATTGCTGTTGCTATTAAGCGACCATTTCCTGTATGCCTTTATTGTTGGGATCATTATGACAGCGTGTATCCAATCTAGTACGGTTATGACCGGCATTGCAATGAGCTTTTTAAGTGCACACATTTTCTCACTCGAAACAGGTATCGCCATTATGCTTGGAGCAAATATCGGTACATGCATTACCGGACTACTAGCCAGTGTAGGAGCTGGGGAAGAGGCTAGATTGACCGCTTATGCACATATATGGCTAAATGTTGGTGGAGCGCTCCTATGCATGCCGTTCTTAAGTCAACTATCGTTAATCTGCCAAGAATTATCCTCCAATCCAGAAACACAGCTTGCTCATGCCAGTGTTATTTTTAATCTGCTCTCTTCCATTCTAGTTTTACCCGTTGCTACGAAATTCGGTCAATTCATCATCAAGATTCATGGAAAAAAAACAATATGGAATTAAGAAAAGCGCAAGTGCTTTGCTCATCTGCGTACGGATGAGAAAAATTGGAAGTGTAATTTCACCCTCGTAGTCATCGACTGAGATAAAGGAAACAAGGCGAGGTTGTTCACGAGCAAGTGAAATTAGCACTTAAATTTCAACCGATGTTGACTTATCGTAGGGAGAAGATGGAGAAATCCACTAGCCGATAGGTACTGAAGCTAGACAGAGAAAAAAAAACGAGGCATAAAGCCTCGTTCTCTATTAATATTCTGCATCGCTTGCTAATCCTTTTACAATTTTCACACCAGAGCTGGCTCCAATTCTACTGGCTCCTGCTTGAATCATCGCCTCAGCATCGTCTACACTTCTAACCCCACCTGAAGCCTTTACACCTATTTTAGGCCCTACTGTTTTTCGCATTAAGGCAACATCTTCAGGTGTTGCTCCTCCTGTTGAAAAACCAGTTGATGTCTTTACAAAATCCGCTCCAGCTTTAACAGCAATTTTACATGCACGAACTTTTTCATCCTCTGTTAATAAAGATGTTTCAATAATTACCTTGGTTAAAGCTTTCCCTTTTGCAGCTTCTATTACTGATTTAATATCCTTCTCAACTAACTCCTCATTATCGCTTTTTAAAGCGCCAATATTAATAACCATATCTACTTCACTAGCACCATTTTCAATGGCATTCCTAGTTTCAAATGCTTTTGTTTCAGGAGTATTTGCTCCAAGCGGAAATCCAATTACTGTACAAACCTTTACATCTGTATCTTTAAGCAAATCAGCACAATATGGAACCCATGAAGGATTCACACAAACTGAAGCGAAGGAATATTCTTTAGCTTCCAGACAAAGGGTATGTATTTGTTCTTTTGTTGCATCTGCCTTTAATAATGTATGATCTATCATTTTTGCAATATTATTATCTATCATCAAGCTCTCCTCCTAACTATTCATTTACTATACCATTATTTTTATCATTCGTTCTTTATAAGCTTGCCCAATTAATCAGCATTTTGCAAAAAAAACTGCAGAAATCTGCAGTTTTTTATATTGCCTTAAGTTCTTCTTTTGAAGTGGTATCCTCTAAAACACGAACAAATTGTCCCTCATTATATGGATACCCAGCTTTGGTTATTTTCACTCTAACAAGCTTTCCGACCATATCTTCTGTTGCCGGAAATACTACTTTCAAGTAATTGTCGGTATATCCTTCATATAATCCGCTATCTGGATCTTCCTTGTATTTTTCCTCAGGAATTACTTCTAATACTTCATTCTCAAATGTTGAGGAGTACTCTTTCGCTAATTGATCAGAAAGAGCAATCAAGCGATGTACCCGCTCATTCTTAATCTCTTCGTCGATTTGATCCGTCATCCTAGCTGCAGGTGTACCAGTACGTTTAGAATAAGGGAATACGTGAAGTTCAGAAAACTTATGATCTTTGATGAAATTATAAGTTTCCATGAATTCTTCTTCCGTTTCGCCCGGGAAACCAACAATAACATCAGATGTAACAGCAAGACCAGGCAAAGCCTTCTTTAATTTTAACAGTCTCTCTGCAAACTGAGCCATTGTATATTTACGTCTCATTCGTTTTAAAACAGTGTCTGAGCCGGATTGTAACGGTATATGCATATGTCTGACAATGATATTGGACTTTTCGATTACATCAATAACTTCATCAGTTAATTGACTTGCCTCAATGGAAGAAATTCGAATTCGTTTTAATCCTTTAACTTGTTCTTCTAAATCACGTAGAAGCATCGCTAAATTATAGTCCTTCAAATCTTGACCGTATCCGCCAGTGTGAATACCTGTTAAGACAATTTCTTTATATCCTGCATCCACTAATTGCTGTGCTTGGCGAACAACCTCTTTCGGATCTCTTGAACGCATTAACCCTCTTGCCCAAGGGATAATACAGAAGGTACAGAAATTATTACAGCCCTCTTGAATTTTTAATGACGCACGAGTACGGTCCGTAAAGGCTGGTACATCCAATTCTTCATAAACACGGTTCTTCATGATATTTTTAACACCATTAATTGGCTGACGCTCATTTTTATATTGTTCAATATACTCGAGCATCTTGGTTCTATCTTGTGTACCAACAACAATATCAACGCCCGGAATGGCCATTATTTCGGCTGGGGATGTTTGAGCATAGCATCCTGTTACACAGATAACTGCATCAGGGTTTTTTCTGACAGCTCGTCTAATCACTTGACGACTTTTTTTATCACCAGTGTTGGTTACCGTACAGGTATTAATGACATATACATCAGCGGTTGATTCAAAATCAACGCGTTCATATCCTTGATGTTTAAATAATTGCCATATCGCTTCTGTTTCATAGTGGTTTACTTTACAACCTAATGTATGAAATGCTACAGAGGACATGTTGATCACCTCATTAATTCTAAATGATAGGAAATTGCAGATAAAGCATATAATGGCGCAGTTTCTGTTCGAAGAATTCTAGGACCGAAACCACAAATTTCAAACCCATTGTTCCTTAAATGTTCAATTTCCGAGTTCGATATTCCGCCTTCAGGTCCAAATACAATTAATACCGTATCATCCTGCTTAAAGTTTTTCAACATTTTAGCAAAATTAGTGCTTTCACCTTGTTTCGCATTTTCCTCATACGCAACAATCTTGTGAGTATACTTGGAACTGATTTGCAGTATTTCTTTAAAAACAACTGGAGGCAAGACATTCGGTTTATATTGACGATGTGATTGCTCTGCAGCCTCCTCTGCAATTTTCAACCACCTAGTTACTTTTTTTTGTTCTTTTTTTACATCCCACTTCACAACCGAGCGATCCGCAATAAAAGGGATAAATTCAAATGCTCCTAGTTCTGTTCCTTTTTGAATAATCCATTCCAACTTATCCCCTTTAGGCAATCCGCTCGCTATGGTAACATGAACAGGCATTTCTTTATTCATTTCTTCCCATTTTACAATAGAAGCAATAACTGCTTCATTGGTAATATCCGTTATTTTGGCAATACATGCCTTTTGATTTTGAAAAACAACGTAAATCAAATCTTCCGGAGACATTCTCATAACTCGAGCTATATGATGAAAATGATTATTGGTTAACATTATTTCCTTTTCTCCAGAATAAGGTTTATCTAGAAAGTAACGCTGCACTTCTTTCACCTGCGCTTTGCAATAAATGCTATCCAATCTTCCATCACAATGGTTTCTTCAATAGTAAAGCCTGATTCAACGATTGCTTCTTTCACTTCATTCTTCTTTGCCTGAATAATTCCAGAAGCAATAAAGTAACCGCCCTTTTTTACAGCATTGGCAACATCGTCGGTAAAACTCATGATGACCTCTGCCAAAATATTTGAAACTACTACATCGGCCTGACTTTCGACACCATTTAAAAGATCATTTTTTGACACAGTAACAACATCCTGTACCTTGTTCAATTTAACATTTAATTTGGCAGATTGAACAGCTACCTCGTCTAGATCTAATGCTGTAACTTTCCCGGCACCTAATAGTGCAGCAGCAATACTTAAAACCCCAGAACCAGTACCTACATCAATAACATGATCATTTTTTTGAACGGTACGCTCTAAAGCTTGAATACACATAACAGTTGTCGGATGGGTTCCAGTTCCAAAAGCCATGCCTGGGTCCAATTCAATAATTAATTCATCACTATTTACCGGCTCGTATTGTTCCCATGTAGGCACGATTGTAAACTTAGATGATATCTTGACAGGATTATAATATTTTTTCCATGCAGTAGCCCATTCTTCTTCGTTCACTTCACTGATAGATACAGCATTCTTGCCTATATCAATATTAAATAATGTTAAGTTAGTTATGGATTGTTTTATTTCCTCAACTGTTTCTCCCAGAAAGCTATTGACTGGCAAATATGCCTTTATGATGACTCCTTCTTCGGGATAATCTTCCGGATCAAGCTGGTAGATCTCTCCAAATTGATCTTCACGATCTTTAGTAAGTTCAAATGGATCCTCAATGACAACCCCGCTTGCACCTGCTTCATGCAAAATATTGGAGATTGGTTCTACTGCCTCATTAGTTGTGTGAATCATAATTTCAGACCATTTCAAATCTTGCCAACTCCATTCATCGATTATTCCCCTTTGAATGCTTTCTTCATCTTATCGAAAAAAGATTCGTTTTGCTCATCAGGAACCGTTCCGCTAATCTCTGCGAATTCCCGAAGTAATTGCTTTTGCTTATCCGTTAATTTTGTTGGAGTAACTACTTTCACGTGAATATTTTGATCACCGACCCCATAGCCTCTAACATTTGGCACACCTTTTCCTCGTAAGCGGAATTTCGTGCCTGTTTGAGTTCCAGCCGGTACTTTTAGTTTCACTTTTCCATGTAAAGTTGGAACTTCTATTTCATCTCCAAGAGCTGCCTGTGTAAACGTAATCGGAACTTCACAGTAAATATCATCTCCGTCACGCTCGAAAAACTCATGATCTCTTACATGGAAAACTACGTATAGATCCCCTGAAGGACCTCCATTTATACCTGGTTCTCCTTGACCAGATACACGTAATTGCTGTCCATCATCAATCCCTGCGGGTATTTTAACATTGATTTTTCTGCGTTTTTTAACCTTTCCGCTTCCCCCACAGGTTCTACATTTATCCTTTATCAATTGCCCAGTACCATTACAATGATTACATACTCGTCTATTAACTATTTTACCAAATGGTGTATTTTGTTCGGTATTTAATTGACCGCTTCCATGGCAGTGTGGACAAGTTTCCGGTTTTGTTCCGGGTTTGGCTCCAGATCCATGACAAGTATCACATTCTTCTTCTCTTGGTATTTCAATCTCTGTTTCTTTTCCAAAAACGGCATCTTCAAAAAATAAGGTCATAGTATATTGAAGATCTGCCCCTTGTCTTGGCGCATTAGGGTCACGTCGTCTGCCACCGCCGCCAAAAAAGGTGCTAAAAATATCCTCAAAACCACCAAAGCCGCCAAAATCGCTTGCACCACCGAAGCCACCAAAGCCTTGATTCGGATCCGTATGTCCAAATTGGTCATAATGTGCACGTTTATTATCATCACTTAAAACTTCATATGCTTCTTTTACTTCTTTGAATTTATCAGCTGCATCTGGGGCTTTATTTATATCAGGATGATATTGCTTAGATAGTTTTCTATAGGCCTTCTTAATTTCATCTTTTGAAGCATTTTTCTCTAGTCCTAAAACTTCATAATAATCCCTTTTACTCATAACAAACACACTCCCGAAACAATCAGCATAAAGGTAATTTTAACATTGACAGTTATAACAATCAATAAAAGAATAAGTTGGCGGTTACATCATAAGAAAAGTCAAAGCCAAGATGGACCTGACTTTGACTTTATCTTTTCCGGGACCTTATACTCAATAATCGCCCTTTGCTTTTTCTATTTGTCCAGCTATAGCGCCTATCGGCTTGCGTATTTCTCCGTCTCCTCCCTACGATAAGTCAACAACAACCCGCGAACTACCTCGCCGTGTTTCCTTTATCTAGTCGAAGACTACGAAGCGTACGCTGATGAGCAAGGCGCCTTCGCTTTTCTATTTATCGTCTTTTACTTCTTCAAATTCAGCATCTACAACATTATCGTCTTTTTTAGCCCCATCTTGGCCGGCATCTTGAGAAGCCTGTGCTTGTTTTGCTGCTTCTTCATATAGCTTCACAGATAGGTTTTGAACAATTTCTTGAAGAGCATCTTTATTAGAACGAATTTCATCTAAATCATTTTTCTCAATTGCTGCTTTTAAAGCATCTTTTGCTTCTTCTGCTTTTTTCACTTCTGCTTGATCTACTTTGCCTTCCAGTTCTTTTAATGTTTTTTCAGTTGTAAAGACGAGCTGGTCAGCCTCATTACGTAATTCAACTTCCTCTTTACGTTTTTTATCTGCTTCAGCATTTTCTTCTGCTTCCTTAACCATACGTTCAATTTCATCATCAGAAAGTCCTGTAGATGATTTAATCGTGATGTTTTGCTGTTTACCAGTTCCTAAATCTTTCGCACTTACATTTACAATACCGTTTTTGTCGATATCAAATGTAACTTCGATTTGTGGGATACCTCTTGGTGCTGGCGGAATATCAGATAATTGGAAGCGACCAAGTGTTTTGTTATCAGCTGCCATTGGACGCTCACCTTGCAATACGTGAATGTCCACAGCTGTTTGGTTATCCGCAGCTGTTGAGAATACTTGTGATTTAGAAGTTGGGATTGTAGTGTTTCGATCAATTAGTTTCGTAAATACTCCACCCATTGTTTCAATTCCTAATGAAAGTGGTGTTACATCTAGTAGAACAACATCCTTAACATCACCAGTTAAAACTCCACCTTGAATCGCAGCACCCATTGCCACAACTTCATCTGGATTTACCCCTTTATGAGGATCTTTTCCAATTTCTTTACGGATTGCTTCTTGTACCGCTGGAATACGTGTAGATCCACCTACAAGAATAACTTTATCAATATCAGATGGTGTTAAGCCAGCATCCTTAAGTGCTTGACGAGTTGGTCCCATTGTGCGCTCTACTAATCCAGCAGAGATTTCATCGAATTTTGCACGAGTTAATGTAAGCTCTAAATGCAACGGACCAGCTTCCCCAGCTGTAATGAACGGTAATGAGATTTGTGTTGATGCCACTCCAGATAAGTCTTTTTTCGCTTTTTCAGCCGCATCTTTTAAACGTTGTAATGCCATTTTATCTTTAGAAAGATCAATTCCATTCTCTTTTTTAAATTCAGCTACTAAATAATCGATAATTACTTGGTCAAAATCGTCTCCACCAAGTCTATTATCACCAGCTGTTGCACGAACCTCGAAAACGCCATCTCCTAATTCAAGGATAGAAACGTCAAATGTACCCCCGCCTAGGTCATAGACTAAAATAGTTTGATCTTCATCCATTTTGTCCAATCCATATGCTAATGCCGCTGCTGTAGGCTCGTTAATAATACGCTCTACTTCTAAGCCGGCAATTTTTCCAGCATCTTTAGTTGCTTGACGTTCTGCATCATTGAAGTATGCAGGAACAGTAATAACAGCCTTGTCAACTTTTTCACCAAGATATTCTTCAGCATAGGATTTCAAATATTGTAAAATCATTGCTGAAATTTCTTGTGGTGAGTAATCTTTGCCTTCAATTGTCTCTTTATGGTTTGTACCCATATGACGTTTAATTGAAATAATTGTATTTGGATTGGTAATGGCTTGACGCTTAGCTACCTCACCAACCTGGCGTTCACCATTTTTAAATGCCACAACTGAAGGAGTCGTACGATTTCCTTCTGGATTGGGAATAACTTTTGGTTCCCCGCCCTCAAGGACTGCAACACATGAGTTTGTTGTCCCTAAGTCAATACCAATAATTTTGCTCATGTTAATTCCTCCTACTTTTGTTATATGTATGGATTATTGATTTACTTTCACCATCGATGGGCGAATGACACGGTCATTTAAGACATAGCCTTTCTGAAACTCTTCTACAATAATATTCGAACCATAGTTTTCATCTTCCACTTGCATAATAGCCTGATGGTATTGCGGATCAAATTCTTTTCCTACTGACTCAATCGGAACCGCACCTTCTTGTTTTAATGCTTCTAATATACTTCTATACACCATTTCCATTCCTTGCATAAGCTGTGTTGCTTGTTCATTTTCCGGTGTAATTTGCATTGCACGCTCGAAGTTATCGATAGCTGGTAGTAAATTCGTAATAATACTTTGTGCTCTATATTTTTCACTTGATTCACGGTCAAGTTGAACACGTCTGCGGTAATTATCAAAATCCGCACGAAGCCTTAGATACCGGTTTTCTGATTCGTTTAATTTAGCTTCTAGTTCTTGAATTTTATTTTCTAGTGCTGCAGTATCCTCATTCACATTATGAGTATCGGAAGAAGGATTAGCGGCTGTTTCTTCATCAAAAACTACTTCAATATTTTCACTTTGTTCTTCTTTAGTTTGTTCCAATTCTTCTTCTGCAAGTTTTTTTTCTTCTGTCACCTGCAATCACCTCCCTCAAAAGTCAAACAAATACAAGTGCATGAAAATAACTAGAAATTAGCATAATACACTAATCTCCAGCTATCTTTCAATATATCCAGCTGTTTTATGCTTGATACAATTTTGTAAGTGCCTTCGACATATCAGTACTTAAAAAATCTAGCAAGCTTATTACTCGAGAGTACTCCATTCTTGTGGGACCTAATATCGCAATGGTTCCGACTGGCTCATTTCCAATGGAATAAGTTGCAGTTATTAAGCTGCAATCCTCCATTTCCGATACCTGATTTTCTTTTCCAATTTTCACATGTATCCCCTTTGGTATATGCCTGAATAAATCATAAAAACCTTGTTCACGTTCGATCATATCCATTAAGGAACGCACCTTTTGAATATCATGAAACTCAGGCTGATTTAACATATTTGCTTTTCCGCCAAAGAAGAGTTTCTCATGATCAGGTATTTTCAATGTTTCAGAAATGGTATATAGCATGGAATCATAATTATGAATATGCTGTTTTAAGATTTCGGCAACTTCCTTATAAATCTTATCTTTCAGATTATGAATAGGAACATTAGCCAATCGCTCATTAAGTATATTCACCATTCGTTCCAATTCACCGACATTAAATCCTTTTGGAAACGTAAATAACCTGTTCTCGACATGTCCTGTATCTGTAATAATAATTGCTACAGCAGTGTCATTATTTAGTGGAACAATTTGCAGATGCTTTAATTTCGTTTCCTTTACAGCCGGTCCTAACAGGATAGCTGTATAGTTTGTTAAATCGGAAAGGATTTTCGCCGATTTTTGCACAATATTTTCAAGTTCATAAATTCTTTCTGCAAAAATGGAATGAATCAATGAAATATCCTTTTGATTAAGCTTTTGCGGTGACAGAATGTGATCTACATAATAGCGATACCCTTTTTCTGAAGGAATTCTTCCTGAAGAAGTATGAGTTTTTTCAATAAAACCCAATTCTTCCAGATCAGCCATCTCATTACGTATGGTCGCCGAACTAAATGAAATCTCTTCTTTTTTCGAAAGAGTTCTTGAACCAACTGGTTGTGCAGACCGAATAAAATCATCAATTATAACTTGTAAAATTAGGAGCTGACGATCTGTTAACAACTTCTATCACCTCTGTTAGCACTCTAAAAGGATGAGTGCTAATTCTAATAATAAATTATCAAAACAGGTCGATAATGTCAATATATTTGCGTTACGAATAGCAGTGCATATGCTATTTTATTATCAAGGTACGGACAATTGGAAATCAACTGCCGATTTCAGCAATATGGAAAATATTATTTAAAGAAAATCAAAGTCATATTATCATTCTGACTACCTAAAAGGCAGAAAACTACGATGACGTATAAAAATTATATCAAAGAAGAAGAAATGATTGAAATACCTCGTTTCCAAGGAACCTGCCTTCTTTTGTTAACTTTATTCTATTATCTACAATTTCCAATAGTTTTCTCTCTACCATTTCAGAAATTGCATCTCCAAATACGTTTAACACATTTTCCTCATATTTTTCCTTAAAAAGAGATAAACTGACGCCATTATTTTTTCTTAATCCTAAAAACATTTCCTCTTCCATCATTTCTTGCTTTGTCAGTTTGTATTGCTCGAAAATAGGCAGTTCCTCTTTATCTAAATGGTGAATGTATTTTTTTACTGGCCCAAAATTAGATTTTCTTACTTGTTCAACATAACTATGTGCTCCTGCACCAAAACCAAAGTATTCTTCATTATCCCAATAAACAAGATTATGTTTACTCTCATATCCAGGCTTTGCAAAATTACTAATTTCATACTGATGTAAACCATGCTTTTCCATTTCCGTCATCAAAATATCATACATTCTTGCTTCCACATCTTCTGACGGCAAATGAAGCTTCCCTTTTCTCATTAAGTTATAAAAAATGGTCTTCGGTTCAACTATTAAGGAATAGCTGGAATAGTGAGGAAGGTCTAAATCTAGAGCAGTTTTCAATGTAGAACGAAAATCATTCTCTGTTTGGCCAGGGAGTGCATACATTAAATCAATACTAATATTTTCAAACCCTGCATTTCTTGCTTTGTTTAATGTTTCAAAAACATCATCGGAAGTATGTGTTCTGCCAATTTTTTTTAATAACTCATTATTAAAGGACTGAACCCCAAAGCTTAACCGATTTACCCCATATTCATGCAGAATACTTAATTTTTCATCAGATAAATCACCTGGATTTGCCTCAAAGGTAAACTCACCATTTTGAAAGGGAAGAATGGAACGAATTCCGTTGCAAAGCCTATCTAACTGATTTTCATCTAAGACTGTAGGAGTCCCTCCCCCAACAAAAATAGTTTCTAATTCCTTCACTGGAGTAATTTCCAATTGTATTTTCATTTCCCTTAATAATGCTTCAATATATTCATCCACTGGCTGACCCTTTAAAAATACTTTATTAAAATCACAGTAAAAACATATATGCTCGCAGAAAGGAATATGAATATATGCTGCTTTCATTTCATCACAACCTAATTAGTAAAATAGAAAAGAGGGAGTACTAGTTACTTCTAGCTTTCTCCCCCAAAAATTTATTTCGGATTATTATCATCCATCTTAAGAATAGCCATGAATGCTTCTTGTGGAACTTCAACAGAACCTACTTGCTTCATGCGCTTTTTCCCTTCTTTTTGTTTCTCAAGTAGTTTACGTTTACGGGAAATGTCCCCTCCATAACATTTGGCAAGTACGTTTTTGCGCATCGCTTTAATGGTAGAACGGGCAACGATCTTCTGACCAACTGCTGCTTGGACTGGTACCTCAAACTGTTGGCGCGGAATAATTTCTTTCAGTTTTTCAACAATTACTTTTCCTCGTTCATAGGCAAAGTCTTTGTGAACAATGAAACTTAAGGCATCCACTTTTTCCGCATTTAATAGAATATCCATTTTCACTAACTTCGAAGGCTTATATCCAATTAGTTCATAATCAAAGGAAGCATAACCTTTTGTACTTGATTTTAATTGGTCAAAGAAATCATAAACAATCTCAGAAAGTGGAATTTCATAAATTACATTTACACGTATATCATCTAAATATTGCATATCGATAAAATTCCCGCGTTTTGCCTGGGAAAGTTCCATTACTGCTCCTACATAATCGTTAGGAACCATAATAGATGCTTTTACATATGGTTCTTCCACTCTGTCAATTTTTTGAGGGTCTGGCATATTAGATGGGTTATCAACCTTTATTTCTGTACCATCTGTTAAGTAAACCGTATAAATAACACTTGGAGCTGTTGTAATTAAATCGATTTTAAATTCCCGTTCAATACGTTCCTGAATAATTTCCATATGGAGTAAGCCAAGGAAACCACAGCGGAACCCAAATCCAAGTGCTTGGGATGTTTCCGGTTCAAATTGGAGGGAGGAGTCATTAAGCTCCAGCTTCTCTAATGCCTCTCGCAAATCATTGAATCTTGCAGAATCAATTGGATAAAGGCCGCAGTAAACCATTGGATTTAATCTTCTATAACCAGGCAGGGGCTCGGTAGCTGGATTTTTGGCACTTGTTATCGTATCCCCGACACGTGTATCACCAACATTTTTTATAGAAGCAGTTAAAAAACCTACATCCCCAACTGTCAATTCATCACATAATACTTGTTTAGGTGTATGCACTCCAACTTCTGTGACTTCAAACTCCTTGCCGGTTGCCATCATTCTTATTTTATCCCCAACTTTTACAGATCCTTCTACTACCCTAATATATGCGATTACTCCACGGTAAGCATCATATAGCGAATCAAAAATAAGCGCTTTGAGTGGTCCATCGGGGTCTCCTGTAGGTGCTGGAACCTGTTCTACAATTTGTTCTAGGATTTCTTCAATTCCGATTCCTGCCTTTGCAGAAGTTAAAACAGCTTCGGAGGCATCCAAACCGATAACATCCTCTATTTCTTGTCTTACTCTTTCAGGATCAGCCGCCGGCAAATCTATTTTATTAATTACAGGCAAAATTTCCAAATTATTATCTAGAGCTAAATATACATTAGCTAATGTTTGAGCTTCAATGCCCTGTGCAGCATCAACAACAAGTATTGCTCCTTCACAAGCCGCTAAGCTTCTAGATACTTCATAAGTAAAATCTACATGTCCAGGAGTATCGATTAGATGCAATATATAATCTTCTCCGTCTTTCGCCTTATATTTTAATTGGACTGCGTTTAATTTTATGGTAATCCCGCGTTCACGCTCAAGATCCATGGAATCAAGTAACTGAGCTTTCATTTCGCGAGATGACAATGCATTCGTTTTTTCTAATATTCTGTCGGCCAAGGTCGATTTTCCGTGATCGATATGTGCAATAATAGAAAAGTTTCGAATTTTTGCTTGTCGTTGTAGTTTTTCTTCATGGTTCATCAAGTTTCAACTCCTGTTAATCGACACATATACACTATTTCTGATTATATCAGCACGCTTTTTAAGATTCAATAAGAAAAGCATAAGCGCCTTGTTCATCGGCGTATGGATTTTGGAGTCTTCGACTGCGATAAAGGAAACACAACGAGGTAGTTCACGAGTTGATGTTGACTTATCGTAGGGAGAAGACGGAAAAATCCATACGACGATAGGCGCTGGAGCTAGACATAAGAAAAGGGGCTGGGACATAACTAGCTTCAAATAATGAGAAAGGTGAATTTGAGTACTCTCAAATTCACCTTTCTCTATTTTTGTGTGTAAATTCTACTATTCCCTTATTTAATGGCAGTGAATTTTCTTAAATTCACTGCCATTAACGCAAGACCCATTTCGTTCTCCACCTTTGATTTTCCTCGTACAGAAAATCGAGTGAAACGCAAATTAGCCTTCAAGAATCCAAAAACTGGTTCCACATCGATTTTGCGTTTTCGATAGATGGCACTCGTTTTCTCTTCTGAAAGCTTCGCTCTCACATATTCTTTTTGTTGTTCCCATTTTTCATTCACCATAAGTTTTCGATTGTTACCTTCTTTTGCTTTTGTACATGAAGATCGGAATGGGCATCCTGAACAGTCTTCGCACTCGTAGATTTTGAGCTTCCGTTGGAAGCCTGTACAGTCATTACGGATAGAATGATGTTGAAATTCAAGACGTTTCTGATTAGGGCATGTATATGTATCTGTTTCTTTATCATACTGCCAGTTGTCGGGATTAAATATGCTTTGTTTGTACTTTTTCTTTTGTTCCTTTAAGTACATGCTATATGTAATGAGTGCTTCTCGTTTTCTGTTCGAAAGGATATCATTATAGTTTTGTTCACTACCATAACCTGCATCTGCGACAATGTGTTTCGGTAACTCGAAATAATGCTGTTCGATCTCATCTAGAAATGGAATTAACGTACGTGTATCTGTTGGGTTTGAATATAAACTATAGGCGAGTGCGTACTGACCTTCCGTTGCGATTTGTACATTGTAGCCAGCTTTCAATTGTCCGTTTTGCATATAATCATCTTTCATTCGCATAAATGTCGCATCCGGATCTGTTTTAGAATAGCTGTTACGTGTGCCAAAGATTTCAAAGTCTTGTTGGTATTTCTGTTTTCGCAGGACAAAATCAATCAACTGTTTACGTACTTGTTTCGGGTATTTTCGTTCATTTCTTAACACTTTTCTTTCTGAAACATCGGATGATGCTTCTATTTGTTTATCATACTCGGTTACGACATCGTCCACTTTTTGAACCAATTCAGTGAGCTCTTCCAATGATAACTGTTCATCGCTTTCACGTTCCATTTCAGGTATAATTTCGTTCTCAAGTAGTTCATTGTATAGCTGGTTTGACTTTTCAATTAAACTGTGATGATATTTCTCAATCGATTTCTTCCAGACAAACGTAAACTTATTCGCATTCGCTTCGATTTTTGTACCATCAATAAAAATTGCTTCTTGGTCAATGAGCTCTTCCTGAACCAATTGACAACGGAATTGAACGAAACATTG
>Ga0224733_1004_pt2 | contig 50643 bp, 56 predicted proteins | sample IA12soil_GW_FP2_FD_161642 | JGI IMG/M metagenome (GOLD analysis project Ga0224733, IMG submission 161642) | Enriched cells from agricultural soil in Iowa, United States - IA12soil_GW_FP2(-) | ecosystem: Environmental > Terrestrial > Soil > Agricultural land | place: USA: Iowa | collected 2017-05-08
CATCGTTCGTTAATAATAACAAACCCGATGTGTCATAATCCAAACGCCCGATTGGATAGACCCTTTCCTTAATGGCAGGGAGAAAATCTGTCACTACCTTTCTGCCTTTATCGTCTGATACTGCCGAAATTACACCCCTTGGTTTATAAAATAGTAAATAAACCTTTTCCTCTTTTTCTAGTGGTATCCCTTCCACCTCAATTTTATCGGTTGCAGATACCTTTGTGCCAAGCTCTGTTACCACTTTTCCATTTACTTTCACTTTTCCCTCTATAATTAATCCTTCAGCCTTACGGCGGGACGCAACACCTGCTTGTGCAATTACCTTTTGCAGCCTTTCCATTATCTTCACCTCAAATTATTTACTTATCAATGGCTTTTTCCTTCTACTTTGTTGCTAATTCAACCAAACATCCTTGCAGCCCCTTGAATGGAATACTATCTTATGAAAGCTGCACCGACACTTGATTGATAAGCTTTTTTACACAAAGTTTGAAAAGGAACAATGAATACGAAAACAGCCATGTCCTTTATGAATTATTACATATGAACAGAAAAAAGCAAAGAAACTATTCTTTTTCAGTCTACCCTTTTCAGACAAAATAAAAAACTAGCTGTAAAATAGCTAGTTTGTTTTTATCCAAACATTAATGAAACGATAATAATAGCTGCAGCAATTCCAACTAAGTCGGCCAGAAGCCCAACTTTTAATGCATCCCCCATTTTCTTAATCCCGACCGCTCCAAAATAGACTGTTAACACATATAGAGTTGTATCCGTACTTCCCTGGATTGTAGAGGCAAGTCTTCCGATATATGAATCAGGATGATGAACAGATAAGATATCACTCATTAATCCTAATGCAGCATTTCCGGATATCGGTCTTATCAATGCAAGTGGAACAATTTCTGTTGGCACACCCAACCAATCAAGCAGCGGCCGCAAAAATTGGACAAAAAAATCAAGTGCACCAGATTCTCGGAAAACGGTAATGGCTACAAGCATCCCTACCAAAAAAGGGATGATGGATACGGCGATTTTAATTCCTTCCTTGCCACCTTCCACAAAAGCTTCATATGCAGGAATCTTCTTCCAAACGCTATATAGTAAAATGAACCCTATTAATAAAGGGATGATCCATATCGAAACTAGCGATATCCATTGCATTTTTTTCACCCCTTACGCGTTCTTTTATAATGATAGTAACGATCAATTAATATAGCAGCGATTGTCGCAATGAATGTAGCGATTAAAGTGGGACCTACAATTTCTGTTGGAGATGCAGATCGATAGTTCATTCTAATGGCAATAACCGTAGTCGGCACAAGCGTCAGCCCAGAGGTATTCAAGGCTAAAAAAGTAATCATCGATCTGCTTGCCACTGGTTTTCCGCCATTTAATTCCTTCAACTGTTCCATCGCTTTTATCCCTAATGGAGTAGCTGCATTTCCAAGCCCAAACATATTTGCCATAATATTAGATACAATATACCCTAGGGCAGGATGGTCTTCCGGAACTTCTGGAAATAACTTTTTAATAATAGGATGAAACAACCGAGACAACTTATCTAATAATCCGGATTCTTGAGCAATCCTCATAATTCCTAACCAAAATACTAAAATACTTATAAGTCCGATACATAATGTTACCGCCTCGTTCGCAGAATGAAAAATCGCCTCATTGACAGCCTTCATTTTCCCATTCACAGCTGCAAAAATTAGTCCGATGATGGTCATTCCTATCCAAATATAATTAACCATTTGTTTTCACACCCATTTGGATTAAAAATACGTGCAAGAATTCTTTAATCCAACCTTCTTTCGCTTTTTTATTTGAAGCATGATAATAAATTGGCACCGTACGTATCTGGGTATTATTTAAATAAATAACAGCCTTTCCAACTATGTCAGGAATTTTTTCATTATCCTTCCAGCTTTTACTCGGTTTCATTAATTTATATTCAATCTCTACTGCGTTTCTTTCTTGCTTCGTTAATGGATAATCTACCTCATGTTTAATATATACATTGTTTTTTAAGTATTTATTTTTAATAGCAGAAATTTTACCTTGCTTCAAAATGACAGTAGAATCAAAATTCTTAAATCCGTATTCGAACATGGATATATGGTCATTCCAGTCGTCTGGATCATTCAAAGTAACGGCGATAAGATTTTCACCGTTCTTTGAGGCAGTTGTAACAAGTGTACGTTTGGCAAGTTTCGTAAAACCAGTTTTACCTCCGGTACAGTATTTGTATTTTTCTGTTAGAAGGCGGTTTTTATTTCTCCAGCCTTTATAAAATTTTGTTCCGGATATTTTTTGATAGGTTTTATTTTGCATGGCATATCTTGTCAGCAAAGCCATATCATAAGCAGTGGAAAAGTGATCCATCTTGCTGTTATCCAGACCATTAGGATTGGAAAAATGTGTATTATTCATTCCGATTTCCTTTGCCTTTTGATTCATTAAAAATACAAAACCTTCTATACTTCCACCAACAGTTTCAGCAATAGCATTCGCTGCATCATTGCCTGATCTGAGCATCAAACCATAAACTAAATCCTCAAGCTTGATTTTATCTCCCGGCTTTAAATAAATCGAAGAACCTTCCGTACGGACAGCTCTATCGCTAACGGTGACTGTTTTATTTAATTTACCTGATTCTATCGCTAGTATAGCTGTCATGATTTTTGTGATAGAGGCAATTCTGCTAACCTCATTCGCATTTTTTTCATACAGGATTCTTCCGCTGTCTTGATCCATTAATATAGCACTCCTAGCACCTGCTGCTCCTGTAACGGCGGAAGTGCGCGGAGGAAAAACGGTTAAAATAAGGACAATAACAACAAGAAGGAATATGACTCTTTTCATGAATGTGCCCCTCTTCCTATAATCTTTAATACCATTCCAGATAACTCTTGTAAAAAAATTCTTTGTACAAGTCTATGCTGGACAAGGAAGATTATGATATGAAATTAAGGTCATGGAAAAGTGGCAAAAAAAAGATGCCTTATAAGCATAGCGGCACTTATAAAGCATCTTTGCAACGTTGAACCATTATTAATCTAATGTTTCTTGAAACTTTTCAAAAAATAAATCAGCATCCTCTTGTGGAAAATCATCCTCTACTTTTTCCGGAAGGGGAGGTAGTTCTTTTAAATCCTTTAAACCAAAGTAATCTAAAAATTCCTTTGTCGTTCCATATAAAATGGCTCTGCCAGTTCCATTTGCACGCCCCACATCTTTTATCAAACCTTTGGAAAGCAGTGTTTGCAATGGGCGTTCTGTTTTTACGCCCCGTATATCCTCAATTTCCAGCCTAGTAATCGGCTGTTTGTAGGATATGATTGCTAAAGTCTCCAAAGCTGCTTGTGATAGTGTATGCATTCCAGGAGACTCCACAAGTCTTTTTAAATAGATAGAATGTTCTTTTTTAGTTGCCAATTGAAAGGTATCGGCAACCTCTATTAATGTAATCCCACGATTAGGATTTTGCTCATACTCCTCTTTCAACATTTCTATTAATTCAACCGCTTGAAAGTCTTCAATTTCCAAAACAGTCTTAATTTGTTTTAACGAAAGTCCTTCATCACCAGCAGCAAATAGCAAGCTTTCAAGAATCCCGAGCCAATTTACGATTTCCATTCAGTTCACTCCTTTTTGCCGTGATATAAAAATTTCTTGAAAATTTCCTTCTTGCTCAACAAATACTTCATTTCGTTTCATAAGTTCAAGAATAGCCAGAAAGGTAACAACAATATGATCTTTATTGGGAAATGGAAATAAAGAAGTGAAGCTTCTTTTACCAGAAGAAATAGACACTTCTCTTAATATTTCATCCATTCGCTTCTCAATGGATATTTCTTGGCGCGTTATTTTTGTTGATAATGGCTTTTGCAATTTTTTTCTTCTTAATAGCTTATTTAAAGCACCAATCATATCATATACAGATATATCCATGTCCAATTTATCCGGCTGGATATCTTTCATATATTCCGTTAAATCGATCGGAGGTTTCGTAAACATCTGACTCCGATCTTCTTCCAAATGTTTCAACTCCAATGCCGCTTCTTTATATTTCTTATATTCAATAAGTTTTTCTACCAAATCGTCTCGAGGATCCTGTTCTTCAAATTCAAAATCCTCTTCCAGTAATTCTTCATTTTGTTGAGGAAGCAACATTCTACTCTTGATTGCCAAGAGTGTTGCCGCCATTACTAAATATTCGCTTGCTACATCAAGCTCCAATACTTTCATTGCATGAACATATATTAAGTATTGCTCTGTTATTTCCGCCATAGGAATATCATAAATATCTATTTCCAAACGATTAATTAAATGGAGTAGAAGATCTAAAGGACCTTCAAAAGCCTCTATTTTCACATTGTATTCCATCAAATCACCAATTCCGATTTCTCCAAAACTTTATCATATCTTCATTTTTGAACATTATTTATAAGGTTTCTGCTTTTTAAGTATAGAGGATATTGGCTTCTAGGGAAACAAAAAATTATTTTCTGACAATTACTATTCCCACGTATGTGAAATTGTCCCAATATAATTCTCCTTCAAATTAGGCTTAGGCCTATACAAACCATACTATGCAATCATAGTATACATCGAACAAAACTATTTTAGGAGGTTATATAAATGGCCGATGGATTCGGATACGGCGGCGGCTTTGCGTTAATTGTTGTTTTATTTATTTTGTTAATAATTGTTGGTAGTGCTTATATCTACTAGGCCTTTAAAGTTTTAAAAAGAGAAAGAGAAATTGGTTCTAAACCGATTTCTCTTTTTGTTAATACGCAATTCTCTCCCCTCCTTCAAACAAAATACATTTACTTTATGCTAAAATTTATCTAGTTTGAATTAGAGAGGAGTACCTTTTTTGAAAGTTCCAAAAGCATTTATAGATTTTTTAATACATTTTCACGGAGACCGAGACTATTTCGAGTGTCATGAGATTTTGGAGCACTATTGGAAACAAACAGAACCTGATAATCGAAGTTCTGTTTGGGTTGGATTCATTCAATTAGCAGTTGCACAATACCATTATAGACGCAAAAATGATATTGGAGCTAAAAAATTAGTAAAAAAATCCATAGAAATTCTTAAACAAAGAAGCATAGAACTAACGAATCTTGGAATCGATACAATTAAATTTTATATGTTATTAGAAGGCTTACAAACTTCATATGAAAATGGCGATGTATATAAAAATATTAATTTGCCTATAACCAATCCACATATATTAAGTATGTGCAAAAAAGAATGTGGTAATTTAGGTTTAGAATGGTGCAGTGACGATGAGATTATTCCTGATTTCATACTCCATCGTCATCTTCATAAAAACCATAAAAAAAATTAACATTCAATTGCTTCTGCAATAAATGAACAAGACTGACATATATTTATACATAGAAAAAGACTCTGACTATTCGTCAGAGCCTTCTTCATGAAAGTCGCATTTATCAAAAAAGCTTTCCGTTTGTTCATTAGGTATTAATTTTTTCTCTTCGTAAATATGCTTTAGTGCTCTCAGCATATTACTGCCGATACCTTCATGCCGGTGTGAAGGATTTACCGAAATATGCTGGATTTCAACCGTATCGCCTTTTAAAACAACTCCTACAAGTCCTATAACATCATCTTCTTTCCACAAGAAAAGCTGCCAGTCTTCATCGGTTTCGTACTGCTTCATCGTTTGCTGCAACTTTTTTAAATCCTTTTCATTTGGCATAAATGATAAGAGTCCCATAGCAATTTTCTCAAAGGCCTTCTTATACCTAATTAACATAAAATATCCCTCGATTATTGTTCTTTTACTTTTTTACCATTATGAACAAATTGTCATAAAAGTAAACCTACCAGAGTTACTGTACATTATAAACGATTCCTATCATACTAGAATCCTATAAAATATTCAAGACAGTTCGTTACTTATTTACCAGAATAAACCAATAGTACAATCCCCATCCTAATGCAATTATGCAAATGATGATGAATAACAATATGTTATTTTTCTTCAAATTATTACACTCCCAACACCATATTAGCACTATTAATGAACATAATTTATTATGATTCACTTGTCAATATAGTGTATGGTGTTAATGCAATAGATAAATTACAATTAAATAGTTTCTACAATGGAACGCTCTTTTAAAGGAAGATCTAAGCGAATGATATCTTCATATGTTTCTCTTTTGATAACTAATTGATCCTTTCCCCCCTCTACAAATACAACAGGTGGTCTAGGAATGCGATTATAGTTATTCGCCATGGAATAGCCGTATGCTCCTGTACAGAAGACTGCAAGCAAATCGGAACTGTCCGTTTTTGGCAATGGCAAATCCCATATAAGCATATCTCCAGATTCACAGCATTTTCCAGCTATTGATACGGTTTCCTCTACTTTATCATTCGGTCGATTTGCAAGGACGGCTTCATATTTCGCCTCATATAGTGCAGGACGTATATTATCGCTCATTCCTCCATCAACAGCTATATACTTTCTAACATTCGGTACTTCCTTACTTGATCCGACACTGTACAAGGTTGTTCCCGCTTCTCCAACAAGTGATCTGCCGGGTTCAATCCATATTTCTGGCATTTGTAAACCAAGTTGACGAGTCTGTTCCTGTACTTCACGAATAATTTCATTGACATAAACTGAAGGAGATAAAGGTGCATCATCATCTGTATATCGGATACCAAAGCCGCCACCTAAATTTAATACTTTAGGGAAATAAGAAAGGTTTTCATTCCATTCTGCTAATTTTTGTATAATCTTCTTTGCAGCTAATACAAATCCTGTTGTTTCAAAGATTTGCGACCCAATATGACAATGAATCCCTAAAACCTCTAAGTATTCAGAAGATAGTGCTCTTTGTAATGCAGCATCCGCCTGACCATTTTGTAAATCAAAACCGAACTTTGAATCTTCTTGCCCAGTTAGGATATAGTCATGGGTATGTGCCTCAATACCAGGTGTAACCCTTAATAGTATGGAAATATTCTGTTTCTTACCCTTACACAACTGTTTCAGTATCTCAAGTTCGTAAAAATTGTCCACTACAATACAACCTATTTTATAATGTAGGGCCATTTCTAATTCTTCCTTACTTTTGTTATTGCCGTGAAAATGAATTCTTTCGGTAGGAAAATTAGCTGCTATTGCAGTATATAACTCTCCTCCTGAAACAACATCCAGCGATAAGCCTTCTTCATTAACTAGATTTAACATTGCTATTGATGAAAAAGCTTTACTGGCATACGCTACTTGTGCCTTAACAGCTAATTTTTCAAAAGTGTTTTTAAATCCTCTTGCCCGATTCCTGATCAATTCAACATCATATACATATAAAGGGGTACCATACTTTTCTACTAATTCGATGGTATCAACCCCACCAATTTCAAGATGGCCTTTTTTATTCACTTTTGATGTTCCATGAAAATACATACCTTTCCCTCTTCCCTTAGCAATATCACAAATCACTTTATACCTTAACTGTTATAAGAAAAGGGACAGCCCGTCCAATGACAAACTGTCCGTAATATCCTTTGTAAATAAGATTAATTTATCACATTAAAGCGTTATTTGCAAAGGCTCTTTTCTTATTCTTTTGTTTTAATCTTCGAATTAATTTCTACTTGCTACTTTTGATCATAAGTGGGCATGCTGTTTAACCCAAAAAAGCTTTTATAGATAGTAAAACAATGGTAAAAAGATATTATTTATGCGAAAAGATTTTCCAAGTTTTTTAAGAATTAGGCGGCTGCCTAAATCGATCTCTCGGCTGTACGATGCTTGGACGAACAGCAGAGCCAGGAACGGTACGTCTAATTATTATTTGTGTAAATGCTTGTGGGTTAAATGGAATGAATGGCCACAAATAAGGAGCATTTAATGTTTTAATTTGTGTCAAAAACAATAAAAATATGGTGCTGCCAATTACAAAACCCGGAACTTTAAACAATGCTACGGCCAACAATAGAAAAACTCGTACCATTTTATTGGCCACACTTAACTCATAACTAGGTGTTGCAAATGTACCAATTGCCGCAACGGATACATATAAAATAACCTCTGCTGTAAATAACCCAACTTCAACTGCAATTTGCCCAATTAAAACTGCAGCAATTAAGCCCATAGCAGTGGCTAGTGGCGTTGGAGTATGGATAGCTGCTATTCTAAGAAATTCAATTCCCATATCCGCTAACAGAATTTGAATAAGGATTGGAATATGGGTATGTTTGTTTGGTCCAATAAATTCTAATTTATCAGGAAGTAATGATGGCTCAACTACAAATAAAAACCATAATGGCAATAAAAATATCGATGTAAGTATACCTAAATAACGTACCCAGCGAATAAAGGTCCCTACCGCAGGAGCATTTCTATATTCTTCCGCATGCTGAGAATGATGAAAAAAGGTGGCAGGTGTTATCATTACACTTGGCGAAGTGTCAATAAATATCAATACATGACCTTCTAAAAGATGGACCGATCCAACATCCGCTCTTTCTGTATACCTTACTAGAGGATAAGGATTATATCTTTGTTTTAATAAAAATTCCTCTACCGTCTTGTCTGCCATTGTGATTCCATCGACATCAATCGTTTTTAGTTCTTTCCTAATCGTTTCTACGAGATCAGCATTTGCAACACCTTCAATATACGCAATGGAAACATCTGTTTTTGATCGCTCTCCAATTTTCATCATTTCAAATCGCAGCCTTTCATCACGAATTCGGCGTCTTGTCAAGGCTGTATTAATGATGATATTTTCAACGTACCCATCGCGTGAACCTCGAACTACTTTTTCTGTATCGGGTTCTTGCGGTTGACGTCCTGGATAGCTTCTTACATCCACAATAATTGCTTCTCCGGAACCCTCAACCACGATACCGATTAAGCCTGATAAAACTTGAATAACCATTTCATCTATTGTTTTGACTATTTGTACCTGCTGATGTACAATCCTATTTTTTACAAGATCATATACTTTTGAAGAAAGTCGTTCTGTATCATTTAATGTTACTAAATACTCTAGTATTTCAATAATAAAACTCGTGTCTGCTAATCCATTCACATAATAAAAATGAATATTCTTTTTGAGGACGGTAATCTTTCTGACTCCTAAATCAAAGCTAGTACCTAAACCTACCCTTTTCTTATAAAAGTCCTCCAGATCCTCAAGACTCTTCGGAATTGGTTCCTTTGTTAAATCTGATTCGGTCATTAAAACCACTCCTCTCTAGAATTAATTTGACTGCTTCCATCGTAACTGGGGAGCCATTCGCATAGTGATCTATTTTTCCCATCTTGCCGATATCCCCTATCCCGACAATGATGGGAACATTTAATTGATCCAGACAGTATACCGTATCGCCATTAATTCTTTGCAGCTCCAGATCTGGTTCTCCGAACTTATCAACACCGTATGGCGTTAAAGTCCCGTTTCGATCAATGCTCACATCTACTTTTGACCATTCTCTATGATGAGTATTTGATGAAACAGCCAGTATACCTAACACCTCAATATCTTTATGGTTTGCAACATACATTAAAGCTTGTTCCCCCCTGCCCTCTCCTACATAGCCACTATCATCAAACATCACAAACACAGGGTCACTATGTGCACTTTTAATCATTTTTACAATCTCTTCGCCACTAAGCTGGGACGGATTTCCCGCTGATTGCGAAATGCATCTGCCTCCAACTTCTCTTGCAACCAGCTCTATTGCATGTTTTGCATATTCATCACCATCTGTAATTAATATCACCTGACGCTTCATATTCATGCAAAAAATTCCTTTCAGGTCAAATTAACGGTCGACGAAGTAAATCCAATGAAACAATGATCCACAAACCTTTCCAAAAACAATTGCCATTAGAGCAACAATTAAATGCCCATCTACACCAATACGTTTGGTTAAAATGGGAATAACATTTACTACCTCCGTTAATGCAGCAGCTAACATCCCTACAAACACTCCACAAAATAAACCAATCGGGATTAGAAATATAGGTGAAAGATAAAAGGTAGTATCTTGTAAGCTAACCCAATTTCCAAAGATAGTTCCTAATACAATGGACCATTCGTACTGATAAATTTTTTGATGTGTTTTTGTTAATTGAGTCAGTCTAGGGACAATGCCTAGTACCGTTAAAAAGGCAACAAAGCCACACCCAACTATTAAGCCACCAGCAAATCCAATAAAAACCAATATAATAGTATTAATGATCATCTAAATGCCTAATTGCTTCCTTATTTTCATTTACAATCACATATTGATCTAAATCTTGCTGGTAGTTAAAAATCTCTACTTCTAACGGACTAGGTTCTTCATTAAAACGTTTCTTGAAAATATGGTTAAAAAAAATGATCATCCCAAGTCCAAGACCGATGGAATATGGAATTTGTAAAATTAATGGTTTGCTAACGGACTCTCCTGTAATCATTTTATAGATTTTTTGATGAACTTCTTGCATACTTACATCTTCGTGAAAGTTCATGATAGCAAGGGCAGAACCAATGAAAAGCAGCAGCCAAATTAAAATAAAAAAGGGGAAGGAGACTTTTCGTTTTTTGTAAATTACCTCTACAATGGTCTGCGAGGGACCAATTAGTTGAATATCCAACCCACTCCATTTCTGAGTAAGGGCATCAATAATTTTCATCACATCTATTACTACTGTATTTTTATCCTCTTTTGTTACTTGATAAATAAAGAGCTGTTTTAGTTGATGCAAATATTTCTCAGGCGCAATGATTTGGGCAATATCACTTAAAGTAATTTTGCTATTTTGATTTACCTCCACTTTATTTCTCATTCGTATGTAAATGGAATCTTCCATTTTATTTCATCCCCTGCTATTTTTATTTCTGTATACTGTAGTATGTGGAAAGTACAATACAATCATTCATCGTTAAAATGGTGTAACAAAAAAACCGCAGGAATTATAATTCCATACGGTCCTTCATTTGTTCCAGTATTTTCTTCTCCAGTCTCGATACTTGGACTTGAGATATTCCAAGTCTTTCCGCAACCTCCGATTGAGTTTGATCTTTATAATATCTTAAATAAACAATCAGCCGTTCGCGGTCATCAAGACCTCTTATAGCCTCTTTTAACGCTATTTTATCAAACCATTTTTGATCATTTTGATCAGCAATCTGGTCTAATAATGTAATCGGATCTCCATCATTTTCATATACTGTTTCATGTATTGAAGATGGTGCTCGGCTTGCTTCCTGTGCCATGATAACGTCTTCAACCGGAATATCCAAATGAAGAGCAATTTCATTAACAGTTGGAATTCTGCCATTGGTTTTCGACAACTCGTCCTTCGCTTTTCGAATGCGGTTACCAATTTCTTTTAAGGATCTGCTTACCTTTACAGTCCCGTCGTCACGTATAAAACGTTGAATTTCTCCAATGATCATCGGAACTGCATAGGTCGAAAACTTTACATCATAGGATAAATCAAATTTGTCTACCGATTTTAATAGACCAATACATCCTATTTGAAATAAATCATCCGGTTCATACCCTCGATTTAAGAAGCGTTGAACTACCGACCATACAAGCCGCATGTTTTTTTCCACAATTTGATTACGTGCTTCCTGATCTCCTTCTTGGCTTTTATGGATCAAATCCTTTACTTCTTGATCCTTTAAAAAAGTCTGTTTATTCTCCTTCTTTACCTCCACATCCATTGGCACGACTCCTTAATTACATAAGGCATTTTTTAAAGCCAAATGCTTTTTTAAACGAACAATGGTGCCTAATCCTGGTTGTGATTCAATCTCAATATTGTCCATGAAGTTTTCCATAATTGTAAAGCCCATTCCTGACCTTTCCATTTCAGGTTTTGTTGTAAAAAGGGGCTGACGTGCTTCTTCAATATCTGAAATCCCGACTCCTTCATCCCGAATTGTTAAGTCAATATAGCCGTCCTCGATTGCTACATTAATATAGACAATGCCTGACGGATCACCCTCATATCCATGGATAATCGCATTCGTTACGGCCTCAGATACTACCGTCTTAATTTCAGTAAGTTCGTCCAAGGTTGGATCTAACTGCGCTATAAAAGCAGCTACAGTTACTCTGGCAAAGGATTCATTCTGGCTTAGTGCATAAAACTGCAATTGCATTTCATTTCTCATTGCTACGCAACCCCCAATCTTTGCAGTGCATATTGTTCAGATTCATCCAAACGAATAATTTTAAACAAACCGGACATTTCAAATAACCGTTTGACTGCAGGAGAGATTGCGCAAACAACCATTTCACCATTTTTTTGTTTTACTTGTTTATATCTGCCAAGGATTACCCCTAAGCCGGAACTGTCCATAAAAGTTAAATGCTCTAAATTTAATACAAGATGCTGAATATCATATTTCTCAATAGCATTTGTTACTTCACTGCGAAGTGTTTCCGCTGTATGGTGATCTAATTCTCCTTTTAATCGTATACACAATACATCTTGCTTCACTTCTAAATCAATTGTAAGACTCACTTTTTCACACAGCCTCCTTAATTCTGTTATAGTGAGTCAATTCGATATTTTCCCTTCGTTTTCCTTCTTGTTGACAAAACTAGAAGCAAGTCGCTAAAATTTGCGAATGTTCGACGTTTATACGATTTAAGAAGATTGGAGAATGTTTTTTAACTTTTTGTAAATAAACCGAAGGAACGTTTAAAGAGCTTCCACCATCCGGCACTCTTCACATTTTCCTTTGCAACTAAATTAGACTTAACAATCACTTTCCCACCTTTTTGGACGGTTAATGTCCCAACAATATCCCCTTTATGAATTGGCGCTTTTAAATTCTTTTTAAAGGCCTTTTCTTTTACGAGATTATCCATTTTTTCGCCTTTTTTCGTTAAAACCGATATCGGTTCACTCGTGACGGCGTGGACGAATTTTTCTTCACCCTTACTTACTTTAACTTTTCCCAGAGTTTGACCACTTTTATATAATGGATGAGTAGCATATTGAGAGAATGCAAAATCAAGCATTTTGGAAACCTGTGCATTTCTTACTTTTGTGGATGGAGCACCAAAAACCACTGCAATAACTCTCATGTTGTCTTTCTTTGCCGTTGCTGTTAAACAGAATTTTGCTTCATTGGTAAAGCCGGTTTTCAAACCATCTACTCCTGGATAAAATTTAACAAGTTTATTGGTATTGACTAACCAGAATTTTTTATCGGTATTTTCTCGTAAGTAATCTTCATATGTACCGGTAAATTTTGTGATCTTTTCATATTTCAGTAGTTCCTTTGCCATCATTGCCATATCATAAGCAGAGCTGTAATGGTCTTTTACAGGCAAACCGGTAGTATTTTGAAAATGGGTATTTTTTAATCCAAGTGCTTTTGCTTCTTTATTCATCATTTCAACAAAGGCATCTTCACTTCCAGCAATTTTCTCAGCCATCGCAACCGCTGCATCATTTGCAGATCCAATCGCAATTCCTTTTAGCATTTGTTCTACAGTCATTTCCTCACCTGGCTCAAGGAAAATTTGCGAACCACCCATGGATGCTGCATATTCACTAGTCCGAACTTTTTCATTCCATGAAAGAGTTCCTTTGTCGATAGCCTTCATAATTAGAAGCATCGTCATTATTTTCGTCATGGATGCTGGCGCAAGTTTTTCATGACTATTCTTGTCATATAAAATAGTTCCTGTATCTCTCTCAATTAAAATTGCCGACTTTGCCTCCGGCGCTAAATCTGTTTTGCTTTCTGCTGCATAGGAATGGCCATTACCGATTCCTATACTGGAAAAAATAATGAAAGAACAAAGGATGAAACTACCTATCTTTTTCATAAAGACCCCTCCAAAATTTCCTGTTAGTTGTTTAAAAAATTACTAACTTATGATTGTATTCATTACCATCAAGGGTACTACCAGGTGTGATGGAAATTCACAATATGCATAACCACATTTTTTCCAATTTAAGCATTTTTATTCAAGCGTTTCCTTTGAAAAATAAAGAAAATCTAAGGTGAAAAGCGAAATGGGTCTTGCGATAATCGCAGTGAATGCAAGAAAATTCTCTGCTAACAAATAAGGAAATAGTAGAATTTTTACACAAAAATAAAGAAAGGTGAATTTGAGAGTACTCAAATTCACCTTTCTCACTATTTGAAGCTAGTTATGTCCCAGCCCTCATAATTTAATTATAGTGTTATTTCTTCTTGAATTAATTTTGGTGCTGCTACTTTTTGGCTTGAAATTTTGATATTTTGATATAATTTTTCTTTTACTTCATCTATATTTTCCTGATTGGAGTAAATGGTCACAAGTGACTCTCCTTTTTTCACTTGATCCCCTATTTTTTTCTGTAATACAAGGCCGACTGCGAGATCAATTTCTGATTCTTTCGTCGCTCTTCCTGCACCTAGCATCATCGCGGCAGTACCAATCTCATCCGCAACGATTTCAGAAATATAACCATCCTCTAAAGATGGTAATTCCACTTGGTATTCAGCCTGTGGAAGTTTAGAAGGATCATCTACGACCGATGCATCTCCACCTTGTGATTGTAGGAATGTCTTGAAGGTTTCAAGTGCCTTTCCGTTCGCTATTACTTCTTTTAGTTTTTCTCTAGCTTCGTCAGTAGATGATGCTTTCCCTCCAAGATAAACCATATAACTGCCTAATGTTAAGCATAATTCTGTTAAATCTTCCGGCCCATGCCCTCTTAGTGTGTCAACTGCTTCTTTTACCTCAAGCGCATTCCCGATGGCGAAACCTAGTGGTTGACTCATATCCGATATAATCGCCATTGTTTTTCTTCCAACATTATTTCCAATATTAACCATAGCCTTAGCAAGCTCTCTGGCGTCGTCCAATGTTTTCATAAAGGCTCCAGAACCAGTCTTAACATCTAAACAAATTGCATCTGCACCTGCTGCAATTTTTTTACTCATAATGGAACTTGCGATTAAAGGAATGCTGTCCACCGTTGCTGTCACATCGCGCAGCGCATAAAGTTTCTTATCAGCTGGTGTAAGGTTTCCACTTTGACCAATGACAGCAATTTTATTTTCATTCACTAAACGAATAAACTCATCATTTTCTATTTCAACATGAAATCCAGAAACCGATTCCAATTTATCTATAGTTCCACCAGTATGACCTAATCCGCGTCCACTCATCTTTGCGACAGGTACACCAAGTGATGCTACAAGCGGACCCAATACAAGAGTCGTAGTATCCCCTACTCCGCCTGTTGAATGCTTATCTACCTTAATGCCTTGAATTCCAGACAGATCAATCGTATCACCAGAGTGCACCATTGCCATCGTTAAGTCGGCACGTTCCCGCTCATTCATCCCTTGGAAGAAAATTGCCATTGTCAGTGCACTAATTTGATAATCTGGAATCGTATTATTGGTGTATCCCTCTATAATAAATTTAATTTCATCCGTCGATAATTCTTGTCCATCACGTTTTTTCTCAATTAAATCAACCATTCTCATCATTCTTCACCCATCTTTATCGTTTTTATGACTTCTTTTACATATGCCAAAAATTGAGATCGGACTTTATTCGTCGTTTCTATTACTTCATCATGTGTTAATGGCTGATCTAAGATACCGGCTGCCATATTAGAAATACAAGAAATACCAAGAACCTTAAGATCTGCATGACGTGCCACAATTACTTCTGGAACAGTAGACATTCCTACTGCATCTCCACCCAGATTACGAAGCATCTTCACTTCTGCAGGTGTTTCATATGTCGGACCAGTATTTCCTACATATACACCTTCCTGGATGGATATCTGCAATTTGTCAGCTACTTCTTTAGCAGTCCTTCGTAATTCCTTGTTATAAGCTTCGGACATATCAGGGAAGCGCGGTCCTAATCTGCCATCATTTTGACCGATTAACGGGTTATACCCCATGTTATTAATATGGTCGGATATAATCATTAAATCACCGGGCTGGAAGTTTTCATTTATACCGCCTGCTGCATTAGTTACGATAAGAATTTCAACCCCAAGCTGTTTCATAACACGGACTGGAAAAGTAACTTGATCCAAACTATAACCTTCATAATAATGAAACCGCCCCTGCATGGCTACGACTTCTTTTTCACTTAATGAACCAAACACTAGCTGGCCAGCATGTCCGGCAACTGTCGAAACAGGAAAATCTGGAATCTCATTATAGGGAATTTTGATCGGATTTTTGATTTCATCTGCCAGAACCCCTAATCCAGACCCTAAAATTAATCCTATTTTTGGCTTTCCAGTATATTTATTTTGTAAAAATTGTGTGGCCCTTTCAATTTGAGTATACTCCACTTGGTTTCCCCCTAATTTTTTAATTCTTTTAAAAACGTGGTTCCATACTGCGGCATCTTAACATGGAAGTTGTCAGCAACCATTGCACCAATATCTGCAAATGTTTCTCTTAAAGGCAATTCCTTTCCACCTTGAAAACGTTTGGAATAAACAATTAATGGCACGAATTCTCGCGTATGGTCTGTACCATGATGGATTGGGTCATTCCCGTGATCAGCCGTAATAATTAATAAGTCGTCATCTGTCATTTTTTCAAATACCTCGGGCAGCCTTGCATCAAATTCCTCCAAAGCTTTTCCATACCCAATCGGATCTCTGCGATGCCCAAACATCGCATCAAAATCAACAAGATTAACAAAACTTAAACCTGTAAAATCTTTGTCAAAGGTTTGTATAAATTTATCCATTCCGTCCATATTGGAAGTTGTTCTAATCGCTTCTGTAACCCCTTCCCCATCATATATATCAGAAATTTTCCCGATTGCAATAACATCGAAATGACTGTCCTTTAATTCATTCATAACGGTACGATCAAAAGGCTTTAATGCATAATCATGGCGATTAGGTGTTCTTGTAAAATTACCTGGCTCCCCTACAAACGGACGTGCTATTACACGACCAACCATATATTTTTCGTCTAGGGTTAATTCCCTTGCAATTTCACAAATTTTATATAATTCATCCAAAGGTACAATATCTTCATGGGCAGCTATTTGTAATACAGAATCAGCGGATGTATATACAATAATAGCTCCTGTCTCCATATGTTCTTTGCCAAGCTCTACTAATATTTCAGTTCCACTAGCAGGTTTATTTCCGATTACCTTTCTCCCTGTTTTTTCCTCTAATTCATGAATTAATTCAGCAGGAAATCCTTCAGGAAATACCTGAAATGGAGTTTTAATATTCAACCCCATAATTTCCCAATGCCCGGTCATCGTGTCTTTACCATTCGAAGCTTCCTGCATTTTAGTATAATATGCCAATGGTTTTTCTTCCTTCTTAATTCCTTGTATCTCTCTAATATTCGATAGACCTAATTTCCCCATATTCGGCATATGGAGACCATTCATTTTCTCAGCAATATGGCCTATTGTATCTGCACCCTTGTCATTAAATTTTTCTGCATCAGGTGCTTCACCAATTCCTACAGAATCCATTACAATTAAATGAATTCTTTTATATGTATAATCAGACATTTTAAAACCTCCGTTTCAAAAATTTAAGCGCTTTAATTTTTCTTTAAATGATATCATTCCCACTACTTCCGCCGATAACCTTGCAGCTTTACTTGTAAGAGGTCTGACTTCTCTATTTCATTTTACAAATTAAATACCCATTAGACAAGAAAAACCGCTAATATATTTAGCGGAAAAAAATAAATGCGGAAGCGCCTTGCCCATCTGCGTACGATGAGTGAAATTTGAAATGTAATTTTACTAATGTTGACTTTTTTGTAGGAAGGAGACGGAGAAATCCGCTGACCTATATACAGTAATCATTCAAATTTCTTCTTTGAAAGAAGCTACTTATCTATCAATTTATTATGCGCGTGGGTGATGTTTGGAATAGACATCCTTAAGTCTAATTTTTGATACATGGGTATATATCTGAGTAGTAGAAATATCAGCATGCCCCAACATTTCCTGCACTGCACGTAAATCAGCACCATTTTCTAATAAATGAGTGGCAAAAGAATGTCTTAATGTATGCGGTGTTAAATCTTTTTCAATATTAGCCTTTTGGGCAAGTCCCTTTAGGATTTTCCAAAACCCTTGCCTGGTTAAACGTTTACCGTGATGATTTAAAAATAACGCTTCTGTTGAATTATGCTTGGACTTAAGCTTCGGACGACCATCCTTTATGTATTTATCAATTACACTGCTTGCTGTTTTCCCGATAGGAATAATTCTTTCTTTATTCCCCTTTCCTATACATCTTATAAATCCCATTGTCAGATGAAGATCATCCAAATTGAGTTGAATTAATTCACTTACACGAATACCAGTTGCATATAGCAGTTCTAGCATTGCACGATCACGTATTCCTAAGGGAGTATCTTCATCAGGAGACTCTAATAATGCCTCCACTTCGGATAAATTTAAAACCTTTGGAAGTGTTTTTTCAATTTGGGGAGATTCAATATGCACAGATGGGTCTTGTTCTGTAGCTTTTTCACGTAATAAAAATTGGTGAAAGGATCGTACAGAAGCCACATGCCGCGCTAATGTTTTTGATGATTTCCCCTGTTGCTTCAAATGATGCAGAAAATGAACTATATGCACCCTTGTAATATCATTTAAAGAAGTAATTTGTTCTACTTTTTGAATATATAATAAATAACTTTTTAGATCCCTTTCATAGGACATAATGGTATTCTTCGATAATCCTTTTTCGACCACCATAAAGTGGATAAAATCCTTCAATCGGTCTTCCATTTGCATTACTCCCCATCCAAATAAAAAAGTAACAGTCGATCTACCCAACTAGAATCCTTCGTATTAGTAGAATCCACTTTAATTGCTGTCCCTTTTGGCTCGTTATATCGATGATAATTTTCGTATTCTTGATTTACCCACATAATACCATAGTAGAAAAGTAAAGTGCACCCGGTAAATAAGATAAATACTTTTAGTGTTTTAAAAAAAAGTCTTATTCCAGACATGTATATTTCGTCCTTCCCTCAGCATTTTCATATACTTAATACAAGCTATGACAGACTTGAGGGATTTTATACCTCTATCTATGAATAATATAAAAGAAAAGACTGACTTCTATTATTTAGAGTCAGCCTCACCTTCTTGATTTTCTAGTTTATCATGGCATCGCCAACAAATTCCATGAAACGTCAGACGATGATCCTTAATTTTAAAATTCCAGCGTTTTTCAACAATTGCCTCAACATCTTCAAGCAAATCTTCTTGTATTTCATCCACTGCACCACATTCAATACATACTAGGTGATGATGAAAATGGGCTGCGCCTTCCTGGCGTAAATCATAGCGAGAAACTCCGTCACCAAAATTAATTTTATCGACAACTTTTAATTCTGTAAGCAATTCTAAAGTGCGATAAACAGTAGCTAACCCAATTTCTGGTGATTTTTCTTTTACAAGGAGGTAAACATCTTCAGCACTTAAATGGTCTTCTTCATTTTCAAGCAATACCCGTACGGTTGCCTCGCGCTGCGGAGTTAACTTATAACTTGCTGAGTGTAATTGCTTTTTTATTCTCTCGATACGACTTTCCATCTAAAAGGATCCTCCCTTGCCCACTATCACACTAATTATAGCAGAAGGAGTTCATTTTTCAAAATAAAATTATTCTCATTTGGAAAGTATACTTCTTATCAAATAATAATGATTATTTTTGAATATAGGTAACAACCGATTTCATTAATGAAGGAGATATATAGGCTTCAATTCCTGCAGCTATCGCGATAGCACCAACCGCTATCAGCATCGAAACTACATACCCTGAAAAAAGCGAAAAAAATGGAAAGGCTAATGTTTGTTTGACAAAAATCTTACGTATTAGCTGAAAGGAAAAGCATACAGACACGACGGCGATAAAAATAAACATGGGAATAATAAAAAGATTTTGCGGTAATACGGATACAAACGAAAGCAGAAATCCACTCCAGCCCATTTGATTCACTAAAAAGCCAACGGAAAATCCTACAACGACTCCTTTTAAAAACAATAAGATAAGGATTAGAGGAAGTCCAATGATAGAGATTCCTAGTAGCCACATAAACCCCAAGAATTTTATATTATGAAGGAAGCTTAGTCTAAATAAATCAGATGAAGCGGCAACCTTATTATTCGAAACTACTCCAAAGAATTGATTTAAATAATAATATAAATCATCCTTTTGCGTAGCAGAAAGGCTATTAACAATAATTGCTCCGAAAACGATACCCATTAAAAACAAGACAATAACAAACCAATAAATTGAGGAGTATTCATGGACATGATTAATGATAGGATTAGACTGCAACTTTTTTTTCCTCATTTTCTATCCTCCTGATTTTCTTTTACTAGAAACCTGCTAGCTTTTCGCTTTTTTAGTTTTCTATTAAAATTTATGCAGCTATTTGCTAGGTTATGCCTAATTGCAAATAAGCTTCAAAATCCATAATGGAGGAAAAATAAACATGGCCACCATTTCTGGTGACCAATATCCGTAAGACGAGCAGACGCTGTTGCTAAACCTAAACTATATTTAAAAGGTTTAAATTTATAAACTGAATACTATATCTTTCTAGCAACTAATGTAAATGTCTTCGGCAAACCAATATCATGAATTTTATGATTTGGTTCTTCTTCAAGAACCTCAATCAGCATTCCGGACTGCCCTATAGTCGTAATCAATTCTCCTAAAGTCCATTTTCTTTGTAAAACCTCTTCCGTACCTTCATTGATCTCTTGCGGCATATGCTTGCTAAATGCGACTTCTCGCTTAAAAAGAGCAGGATCAAAATAATTACCTGTTACTTTATGTTTTTTTCCAGAAGAAGTGATTAGTTTTGTAGATATTGGATGGAATTCATGCAAGATAAATTTACCATCCTTCCGAAGCAAATTGGAGATTATTTCTGCTAAAGGAAAAAGGTCAATAAAATAGTGTAATACACCAAGTTCCATCAAAACATAATCGTATTTCTCCTTATGCTCTTCTATATGCAGCGATAAGATATCGGAAACAATATAATCGAGTGATACTTTGGCCGCACTTGCTACTTCCCGGGCAAACGCTTGATTTTCTTTGGAAAAATCAACGATAGTCACTTGAGCTCCCAGTAAAGATAGTGCAACACCTTTAATTCCGTTTGAACCCATTACATGCATTACTTTCTTACCTGAAAGATGGCTGAAGTATTTATAAAAAGGATGCAGTCTCCAGCTCGGATTTTGCTTTACTTTTTCTGCCACAACAGCGGGGTCTCCATGTCGGTTTAATAATGCTTCATAATTATGCTGGTTCCAAGCTTCTTCATTGTGAATCGTCATTGCCTGCTGTTGTTTTTTCAGAAACTCACTTATTAGTCTAGTCTCCACTGCATGATTACCATTATAAAGATAGTGATAGAAAGAGATACACCAAAACGGAGTGTTATCCTTTACAATTTCAACACGATATGGATTCGTTCGAATGGTTGTATTAAAAAAACACTGGAAATATAACGTATATCCGTTATATTTTGCTTGATAAGAAGCGAAAACTTGATTCCTTTTCAGCTCTGAAATCGATTCATATGGGAAAAGAGCATAGATTTTTTCCAATACATCCCATTGTACCTCGAGAAATACCTCGTTTAAAGGATCTAATTCTACACCCTGTATCCAGAGGGAAGTCGATTCCACAAATTGATACGGAATGTCTTCATTATCCAATCTCTTAGCTAATTCGCTTAATAGTTGAAAATAATTCATTTCTCTCCACCGTATTATTTAGTATTTTCCACTTTTCCATACTGCCCGCCTCCGCCAGCTGTTAACTGCAATGTTCCTTGTCTAGCATGCATAATCATATCAGCTAAATCAGGCTTTACTACTTTTTTTATTTCATCTATTGGAACATTGTGCAAAATATTCATCTCTGTTCCGAAAAAATCTAATAGTTTTTGCAATGTTTTTGGGCCAAGTCCGGGTAAAAAATCAAGTGGAACCTGATGGACATATGGAGGCCGCTTTGGACGTGGTTGATCTTTTGCAAGTTCTTTAATCCGTTCTGACACTCCCTTCGTAAAATGAGTGGAGCCACAATGTGGACAAATGTCGGCTACTTTAGGCTCAAAGCATTTTGCACATGTTGTTCGATAATATTTACCTAGGTATGGGTTCAGCCCATAGTTTGCTATTATTTCATTACCATCTTTACCATGTAAAGCTTTTTTTAATGCAGTGAATGTAGGAGACTCCAGCTTCATCACCTGATATTCACGAGCAATTTTTCCTAATGAATGAGCGTCTGAGTCACTTACAAAAGTAAAATGGTGCAACTCTTGGATTTGGTCTGCCATCTCTGTGTTGGAGCTTAGACCTAATTCAATTCCGTCAATCAAATCGGGATCAAGAATTTCCGAAAGAGATTTCTCTACTCCTTTTCCATATAAGCTCTTAAATGGAGTGAAGACATGCGCAGGAATAAATATACCGCCTAATGATTTAATTTTCTTCTGTAATGGTTTTGCACCCTCATGAATCCTCTGTGTGCTTAGTTGAACATTTTTTACTTTTGTTTGATACCACATCGAAAAGTCCTTTAAGGCGGTTAAAGTAGGAAAAAAACCAAGGACATGAATCGGTCCTTTACAATTCTCATCGTTTACTTCTATTTCAACACCAGGAATTAGCGTGACTGTTTCTTGAAAGAGGAACCCCCCCTCTTCCATTTCTCGTAATTCACCGCTATGCATCAAATCTTCTATTTCAGCAATGACCTCCGGAGAATGACAGTCAATGATTCCTACTATATCCAATCCTTTAGGAAATTTCGCCGTCTTTAAGATATTCGTTAGTGTTAATGTTTTTGATGCCGTAATTTTTACAGGTTTTCCGGTTTTGGTCCTGCCGATATGAATGTGGAGGTCGACAAAATAATTATTCATGTGTCTTCAGAGCCTCTTTCAATTGTAGATACTGAATCGCATATAGAGTTTTGGCATCATAGATTTTCTTTTCCTGGATTAATTGGATAGCTTCATCCAGTGTAACTTCTAATAATTCCACGAATTCATCTTCATCCGCACTTTTCGGATGGTCTAATTTCTTTAAACCTTTTGCCAAATACAAATGAATTAGTTCATCAGCAAAGCCTGGCGATGTATAGAAGGAATTTATTAGCTCCAGTTCTTCACATGCATAACCAGTTTCCTCTTCCAGCTCCCTTATTGCTGTTATTTCTGGCTTTTCTCCTGGCTCTAATTTGCCAGCAGGAATTTCGACTAATGCCCTATCCATCGGTTTACGAAATTGATCTACCAAAATAATTTTATTATCTGGTGTAATAGCTAAAATTGCCACTGCTCCAGGATGTTTTATAATTTCCCGCTTGGCAGACTTACCATTTGGTAGCTCCACTTCATCTATCTGCAATCGAACTACCTTTCCCTCAAAAATTTTCTCTGACTTGATGGTTTTTTCTTCAAATTTATGCATCGCTAACGCTCCTTGTTCTATTCCATGGATTACTCTTCATACATTTTAACAAATAAAAAAAGCAGAGGCGAATGTAAAATCCGTTAAATAAAGGAGATATAATATGAAAATACATGTGCATTCAAAAGGAATTACTATGTGCGGTAAGGCGTGGGAAATAAGAGAGCAATTAAAGCTTTATAGAAAACAGTATTACTATGTACTTGATTGGATTAAGTTAGTTAATCGCTAGCAAATATTTTGTTAAACTGAGACATTATTCGCTAAAATAGAGAAAAAGAAGTGAAAGGAAGCTTTATTATATGAAAAAAAATAGATTAGGAAGCTCTGATTTATACGTCTCTGCACTTGGTTTAGGATGCATGTCTCTCGGAACGGATGAAAAGCATGCACAAGCGTTGATAACTGCAGCATTAGAGGAAGGAATCAATTATTTTGATACGGCCGATTTATATGATCATGGAGTAAATGAAGAGATTGTTGGAAAAGCATTAAAAGAAGTCCGCGATCAAGTTATTATTGCAACAAAAGTGGGAAATCGTTGGAATAAGGATCATTCTGGCTGGAGCTGGGATCCTTCAAAAAAATATATCAAGGAAGCAGTAAAACAAAGTCTTAAAAGATTGCAAACAGATTATATCGATTTATATCAGCTCCATGGCGGTACCATTGAGGATAATTTAGAGGAAACCATTGAAGCGTTTGAGGAATTAAAATCGGAAGGATTTATTCGGTATTATGGAATATCCTCTATTCGTCCTAATGTCATTCGTCAATATATAGAAAAGTCTTCTATTATAAGTATTATGATGCAATATAGCCTTTTGGATAGACGACCAGAGGAAATTTCACCATTGATTAAAGAGCATGGAGTCAGTGTTGTTACCAGGGGGCCGCTTGCAAAGGGGTTATTAAGCGAAAAATGGCCGGACAAGCTTACTGAAAAGGGATATTTAGATTATTCCTATGAGGAGCTAACCGAATTACTTACAAGCATACAAGAAAAGTTAGTATCTGAGAATAGATCTATGACAGAATTAGCCCTACAGTTTAATTTAGCAAATGAAACAGTATCTTCTATTGTTGCTGGAGCTAGTTCCGTTAAACAAATACGAATAAATGCACAGGCAGTACGCTCCAATCCTTTAAATGATAATGAAAAAAAGATCCTACGGACATTGTCAAAGCAAAACATTTATAAAGATCATCGATAAGTAAAAATCGTCATGGCCTTATTTTTCGGCTTATAGATTATTCACGAACTGATGAAACTGGCACTTCAATTTTCACTTAGTGAAAAAAGGCACCCCCTTTTTACTGAGTAAAAACTACTAGACAGAGACTAGGTTTGGTAAAAAGTTAATACGTGCCCCCTTTGATATGAAGGTCTTGTAATCAAGGCCCTTTTTCTTTTTGGGGGTACAAGTTCAAAAAACTTTCAACAATTTCTTCTCTCCTTTTACAAATAATTGTATGTTTTCCTATATTTTTTCAGAAGAAAAACAAGACACCTAGTACCTTTAAAGTTCTTTTTTACCAAAATGCGACAAATCCATTTAATTTGTTCAGAAATTCACGCTTCTAAACTAATCCTTCAATCTATTATTTCAACTTTTCGACATCGACATTTTTTTCGAGTATCGCTATAGTAATTTCTTTATACTCAAAATATAGAGAGAAAATAATAGATACTTAGTATGAATAATTATCAGAAAAGGGCAAACTTATTGAAAAGTAAGGACGCAAAGTCACAGGTCTAATGTTTGATACGATGACGGCTGGGCTACCTGAAATACATTGTATTTTAGGAGGTAAAAATGAAAATGGAAAAGAATTTATTGCCTGGTGCACAAAAACTGGATCAAGAATGGGTTGATTTAATTTTAGCTGCACTTGATATGGGAATTTCTGTTCAAGAGATCAAGGACTTCTTTCAACAAAAATCTAGTGAGTTAGATGTAATGTAATGGATGTTTTTACCTGTTAGTGACTATACTTACTTTTATCCGTTGCACATTTTAATTATTATAATTTTTTTGCAAATCCGTTCTAAATATGGAACCTTAATTTCGTTATATGTTATAATTAAGCGAAGGATGGTGACATACTTATGATTGGACAACGCATAAAAAATATTCGATTACAAAAGAAACTATCATTATCAGAACTTGCAGAGAGAGCAGGCATTGCAAAATCTTATCTTAGTTCCATCGAACGAAATATACAATCAAATCCTTCTGTTCAATTTCTAGAAAAAGTATCAGCCGTTTTGGGAGTTTCCGTACATACCCTACTCCATGATGAAGAAGAAGGACTAAACAATGCAGAACTTGATTCTGAATGGGAACAGCTAGTACGCGAAGCAATGAATTCTGGTGTTTCCAAAAATGAATTTCGAGAATTTCTAGAATTTAATAAATGGAAAATCAATAATAAATAAAGCGTTCATAGACAACAAGAACGCTTTACTGTTTTTATCCTATTTCTATTTATACTTTTTCCAATCCATCGGATTTTCATTTAATAATTCTTCAAAGGATTTATTCTTTTCTTTTTGTCTTCTTTCTTTTCTCTTCCGTTCTTCCTCTTGAAGCTTTTGCTGTTCTTCTTCTTGCTTTAATTGTTGCTGAGCCTGTTTTAATTTCAACAATATATCTTGATTCAAAGAATCTCCTAATGTTAATTTTTCATCTTGTTTTTCTTTTTTAGGTTGATCCTTTTGCTGTTTTTTCATTTTGGTCATTTTTAATTCTCCCTTAATTGTTAAATGAAGAAAGGAGAATAGGTGGTTCTTTTCCCTACTCTCCTAATCATTTTACTATAATGACTAATAAGCTTCTAGTTGTACATCTTTTGGAACTATTACATTTGGTTCTGTAGAAGCTAGTACATCCTCTACTGTATATCCTTTTGCAACTTCCCTTAATATGAGTCCTTGACTGGACACATCCATTACAGCTCTATCAGTAATAATTCGATTAACTACACCTTTCCCTGTTAAAGGAAGACTGCATTTTTTGAGAATTTTAGGCTCGCCATTTTTATTTACATGGTCCATGATGACAATGATTTTTTGCGCACCGTGGACTAAATCCATCGCTCCGCCCATTCCCTTTATCATTTTTCCAGGGATCATCCAATTAGCTAAATCACCTGTCTCGGATACTTCCATTCCTCCCAATATGGCTATGTTTATATGGCCTCCGCGAATCATTGCAAACGATTCTGCACTATCAAAATATGCTGCACCAGCAATGGCAGTAACTGTTTCTTTTCCGGCATTTATTAAATCAGCATCTACCTCTTCCTCTGTAGGATAAGGGCCTATACCTAATAAACCATTTTCTGATTGCAGCACCACCTGCTTATTTTCAGATATATAATTTGCTACTAAAGTCGGCATCCCAATTCCCAGATTTACATAGTGACCATCTTCAATTTCCTTTTCCGCCCTTTTGGCAATCTTTTCCCGCACTAAACCTTTATCTGCTGACATGCTCCTCTCTCCTCCCTCTCCAGTGATAGATTATTTGCTGATGGTTCTTCTCTCAATGCGTTTTACCTGATTTCCTTGAATGACTCTTTGCACATATATGCTTGGAGTATGTATAAAGTTTGCATCCAGATCGCCTATTTCATAAAGTTCCTCTACTTCTGCAATCGTGACCTTTCCAGCAGCCGCAATCATTGGGTTAAAATTCCGTGCTGTTTTGTTGTATACTAAATTCCCCATTTTGTCGCCTTTCCAAGCACGAATTAAACTAAAATCTGCCGTTAAGGCCTCTTCCAAAACATATTCTTTTCCATTAAACATCCTAGTTTCTTTTCCATCTGCAATCGGGGTACCAACTCCTGCAGGCGTATAAAATGCCGGAATACCCGCTCCGCCTGCACGGATTTTTTCTGCTAAAGTACCTTGCGGAGTTAATTCCACTTCCAATTCGCCTGCTAATACTTGCCGCTCGAATTCTTTATTCTCACCAACATATGAACCTATCATTTTTTTAATCTGTTTATTCTGTAAAAGCGGCCCTAATCCCCAATCATCTACCCCACAGTTATTGGAAATCACCGTTAAATCTTTTACACCTTTTTCGACAAGTGCAAGAATTAAATTTTCCGGAATTCCGCAAAGGCCAAAACCGCCAACCATTAAAGTTGCACCATCGTGTATATCTGCTACAGCTTCCTGAAAGGATGTATATACCTGTTTCATTTATTCCCTCTCCCCTCTTGATTTCTTAAGCTAATTCAACAACCGTGGCTACCCCTTGCCCGCCGCCAATACAGAGCGTAGCCAAACCGTTTTTGACCTGTCTTCTTTGCATTTCATGAATAAGTGTGACAAGGATTCTTGCCCCACTTGCTCCAATTGGATGTCCAAGAGCAATTGCCCCGCCATTAACATTCAAAATCTCTTTATTAAAATTCAATTCTCTATCAACAGCCAAAGATTGCGCAGCGAATGCTTCGTTTGCTTCAATGAGCCCCATTTCTTCTAAGGACATGTTTGCCTTTTCCAAAGCCTTTTTGACAGCTATCACTGGGCCAATACCCATTACACTAGGATCCACCCCTGCATTTGCGTTTGCTTTTATGGTTACAAGCGGTTTAATCCCTAACTCATTTGCCTTTTTTCTTGACATGACGACAACCGCTGCTGCTCCATCATTTATTCCAGAGGCATTTCCTGCAGTCACCGAACCGTCTTTTTTGAAAGCAGGTCTTAATGAGCTTAATTTCTCGACTGTTGTCCCTTTCTTAGGATATTCATCTGTATCAAAAAGAATCGGATCGCCTTTTCTTTGTGGAATTTCCACCGCTACGATTTCATCCTTGAACTTGCCTTCTTCGATTGCTTTTATCGCTTTTCTTTGGCTTTCAGCAGAGAATTGGTCTTGTTCCTCTCGAGAAATTTGATAGCGTTCACACAAATTTTCAGCCGTGATTCCCATATGATAATCATTAAACGCACACCATAATCCATCTGTAATCATACTATCCACTAGTTTTTGGTCTCCCATTTTAAAGCCATCCCGTGCAGCCTTTAATAAATATGGCGCCTGACTCATGTTTTCCATTCCGCCGGCAATAATTATATCTGCATCCCCTGCAATGATTGCTTGGGCTGCAAGATGAACAGCTTTTAGCCCTGAACCGCAAACTTTATTTATAGTCATAGAAGAAACACTTTCTGGAACCCCTGCTTTAATAGCAGCTTGACGTGCTGGATTTTGTCCCAGCCCTGCTTGAAGAACATTTCCCATAATGACTTCGTCCACCTGATCTCCTTGTAATCCAGCTCTCTCCAGTGCCTGTTTGATTACAATTCCACCAAGATCTGGAGCAGATATATTTTTCAACGATCCATTGAAACTTCCTATTGCTGTTCTCACAGCGCTTACTATTACGACTTCCTGTTTTTCCATTCTTCAAACCCCCTCATTTATATATAAACATTGTAAACGTTATCATTACCTTTCCTCTACATTTTCGATAAAAATTTTGATTTTCCTGCTGAAAATATAGGTCATTATTTGCCGTTAATGTACTTAAGATGTATAGTACAATACTACTAGAGATGTATTTCTTTCCTTCACGATATTTTTTATAATAGAGGTTAGTGAAACCTTTTTACTTATCATTCGTATTTGAGTTGTAGTGCTCTAGATTGGAGTCGATTTATGATGAAATCATTATTTTCCTTTATTACCCGTATAATTATTGCAATCCCTGTTGCAGTACTTGTTTGGGTGATTAGCTATTTTGGGTTTGAGCAGGCCTTTTTCCCATCATCGATTTTCGCCATATTAGGTGGCGCAATCATATACTTAATAATTAAATGGATTAGTACAAGAAAGTTTTTGAAAAGGCATCAACTAACTCGAAAAGAATTGACATATATTGTCCAAAATCTTAAAGAAGCAAAAAAGAAAATTCACCGCCTTCAAAAAGGATTCTTTAATGTTCGAAACATTGGTGCATTTAAGCAAATGCTTGATTTAATTCGGCTTGTGAAAAGAATTTATTCAATTATAAAAAAAGAGCCAAGAAGATTTTATCAGGCGGAGAAATTCTTTTTCTATCATTTAGATTCTATTGTGGAATTGTCCGAAAAATACGCATTTTTAGCTGCGCAGCCTGTAAAAAATAATGAATTATACTTTTCTTTAAAAGATACACGCAATACTTTAAAGGAGTTAAAAAGGACGATAGAGAATGATTTATATGAAGTATTATCGAAAGATATTGATCATCTCGAGTTTGAACTAAATGTAGCAAAGCATTCCTTGAAAACACCAATAGACCCTCTTATAGATGAAGAAAGGAGATCGACAAAATGAGTGAGTCAAAAGAAAGCTTGTGGCAAGAAGATATAAGTGATGGATTGGATGATTTACTTTCCAATCCATTTGGAGAAAAAGAACTTGTAATTCAAGAATCTCCTACAGTTACCCAAGCGGAAAAGCCACAGAGGCTAATTGATGTTTTGCCGGAAGCAAATCGCGAAAAGGCAAGGCAGTTAGCAGAACAAATTGATCCAAAAAATCATCAGGCAATTATTATGTACGGAACACAAGCACAATCAAAGCTTTTAAATTTCTCCCATTCCATGCTAGATCATGTTCAAAAAAAGGATATAGGAGAAATTGGTGAAATATTAGGCGATTTAATGAGGAAATTACAACAGGTTAATCCTGAAGAATTATCTCCTGAAAAGAAAGGGCTATTTTCAAGAATGTTTGGGAAAATCTCCAGTTCTGTTCAAGAGGTGTTATCAAAGTACCAAAAAACAGGTGCACAAATCGATAGAATTAGCGTTAAATTGGAGCTTTCAAAAAAAACACTTTTATCTGATATAAATATGCTCGAGCAACTCTATGAGAAGAATAAAGACTATTTTCATGCTCTAAATATTTATATTGCTGCAGGCGAACTAAAGGTAGAAGAATTATACACAAAGACTATTCCAGAATTAAAGAAAAAAGCGGAAGAAACCGGCGATCAAATGGCCTTTCAAGATGTGAATGACATGATTCAATTTGCAGATCGTCTGGAAAAGCGACTACATGATTTAAAATTGAGCAGACAAATCACGATTCAAAGTGCGCCGCAAATCAGATTAATCCAAAATACAAATCAAGCATTAGCGGAAAAAATTCAATCATCCATAATGACGGCCATTCCACTTTGGAAGAATCAAATTGCGATTGCATTAACGCTCATACGTCAACGAAGTGCGGTTGAGGCTCAAAAACAAGTTTCTAAAACAACCAATGACCTGCTACTTAAAAATGCGGAAATGCTCAAATCAAATACAATCGAATCTGCAAAAGAAAATGAACGCGGACTTGTTGATATTGAAACATTAAAAAAGACACAAGAAAATCTTGTTTCTACTTTAGAAGAAACACTTCGCATCCAACAAGAAGGACGTGCAAAACGCTATCAAGCTGAACAAGAACTGATCACCATGGAGAACGAACTGAAGCAAAAATTATTGAATCTAAAATCTTGACAACGAATGCAAAAACTCCTTGCTCATCGATATACGGATGAATGCAATTTCAAGTGTAACGGATGTTGACTTATCCTAGAAAGGGACGGAGAAGTTATAGACTATTTTTTTAATAGGTTATCCATATTATTAATTTATGTTTTACTTAAAGTTAACAAAGGCAATGTCCTATTTTATGACATTGCTCTTTTTTATGAAAAATCATTATTGCAATTCTACGTCCCCTCTTTTTACAATAGATATATAGGCAAAGGGGGAGAAATGATGGATTTACCTACAAAAGTTACAATTATCGAGGTTGGGCCTCGCGATGGGCTTCAAAATGAGAAATACTTTGTTCCAACGGATGTTAAAAATAAATTTATTGGGCAGTTAAAATCTGCCGGACTAATAGAAATGGAATTAACCTCATTTGTGTCACCAAAATGGGTTCCACAAATGCAAGATGCTGCAGAGATTGTTTCAGCTAATTCCACAGATACATATCGAAATATTGTACTAGCCCCTAACCGTAAGGGAGTTGACCGTGCTATAGAATCAGGATGCAAGGCAATCGCGGTATTTGTTGGGGTTAGCAATAGCTTTAATAAGAAAAATATTAATAAAACAACCAAGGAAAGTATGGCGGAATTGAAACCAATTATTGCTGAACTGAAAGCCAATAATGTGTTTGTCCGGGCATGTATTTCCACTGCTTTTTATTGTCCATTTGAAGGAAAAATAGCCGAAGAAGATACCATTGCACTTTGCAAAGAGTTTGCGGAATCAGGAGTCGATGAATTAAGTGTTGCGGACACTATTGGAATGGCAGTCCCTACGGAATCGTATTCCCTCTTCTCACGTTTGAGGCAACAACTTCCGGAAATTTTGCTAACCGCTCATTTCCACGATACAAGAAAGTTGGCGCTCACCAACATTTATGCTGCTCTCGAAGCGGGCATTCATCGCTTTGATGCATCGGCAGGTGGTCTCGGCGGCTGCCCATTTGCTCCAGGTGCAACCGGTAATGTGGCAACAGAGGATGTTGTATATATGATGGAGAGAATGGGGATTGATACTGGCATTCAATTAGATGAACTCGTCAAAGCCATTGATATTATCGTTCCTTCCATTTCCCGAAAAATCGAAACCGGATATTATCAATTAGCGAAAACAATGTAAAGGTATAGTTTTCATCTATAATGCTTATTTTAATGATATCGTCTATTTTAAGGAGGTATCATGAACGATGACGAAGCAACGTGAAAAAGGCTATAGTCAAAAAGGAAAACCTACTGCGGACACAACTAAAAACGTGTTAGCTGCTGAAGAACTTGATAAAGCAATTCATCCAACTAAAAGACAAAATTCTAAGCAATAATAAGTGACACTGCCAATATGGGCAGTGTCATCTTTTTTTGTTTTCATATGGTAAAATAAAGAAAAGAATGGAATTTGGAGGTGCTATGATTGAAGAAGTTTCTTTCGGTTCTGGGAGGCACTACTTTACTGGCAGCAGGTTTGGGATTGTATATGTCACAGCGAATTGTCTATATGATGAGAAAGGACGAAAAACTAATTTATGATCGTGAAGTGAAGGCAAAAAGAATCGATCCAGTCCGTTATGAAGAATTGCCAAAACAAGAAGTTTGGATCAACTCTCCTTTTGGCTACTTAATAAAAGCAGTTGTGGTTCGTCCTTATCCTGATAGAAAAAAATACATGATTTTTTCACACGGTGTAACGGAAAACAAAACGAACTCCATTAAGTATATGGACCTTTTTCTTAAAAGAGGCTTTAATGCGATTATTTACGATCATCGCCGTCATGGGGAGTCAGAAGGAAAAACAACAAGCTACGGATATTTCGAAAAGTACGATTTAAAAGCAGTTGTTGACTACCTGCTTTCTACCGAAGGAGAAGATGTGTTTTTTGGAATTCACGGTGAGTCAATGGGAGCAGCTACGACTATTCTGTATGCTGGAAGCCTTGAAGATCGGGCTGATTTTTATATCGTTGACTGCCCTTTTTCCGATTTTCGTGAACAACTAGCCTACCTATTTTCAAAAGAGATGAAGCTACCTGGAAAATGGTTTTTGCCTCTGGCTGACCTTTTTGTACGTATACGCGGAGGTTTTCGCCTTAAAACAGTCTCCCCTATTCAGGTGATCCAAAACATTCATAAACCTGTTTTGTTTATACATAGCACAAAGGATGATTATATTCTGCCTGAAATGACAAAAACTTTATACGACAGAAAAAAAGATCTTAAGATGTTGTTCATGGCAACAAATGGTGGACATGCACAATCCTTTAATGAGAATAAGGAAGAGTATGAGCAAGCAATTGATGAGTTTTTTAATATTTATGTGAATAGAGAATTCGTGCAACATTAGATTTATGTTGCATTTTTCTTCTTTTCTTTATACCATCTAATAAGACATGATAATTTTAGAAAGGGTGGTTACATATGGCAAAGGCACAAATTAAAGTGAATGATAACGGATCCTATCGTATATCTGGTGACGTTGAACTTATCGATGCCGAAGGAAATGTATTCGAAACGAAGCCTTCTTTTTCATTATGCCGCTGCGGATTATCTAAAAATAAACCGTTCTGTGATGGTTCACATAAAGGACATTTCGAATCCTGTGTCCGCGCAGAGAAAAAAGAAGAAGAATAACGCTTATTTTGAAAAATAACCGTCCAAAAGGGCGGTTTAATCTTTTATTTGTACATTTATTATTTCATTGAAATGCACAAATTCTACATTATCATTCATGGTTTTAATCTTGATTTTTTTTTCTAAAGGATCCATTTTCATTACTCTGCCAACAATATTCTTTATAAAGCCATTTTCAAAAAGAGAAAATTCCAAAGGTAGCTTAAATTCCTGAGCATACTTTATCCTCTCTTCAAACTCCTGAATTTGGTATTCATCCAATATTGGTTTGTTCTGTCGTTTTAAATCTATCGACATATCTCTTAACATTTTTACATGCTCCGGCAGCATTAAAGAGACCCATTTTTTATTCCCTCTATCACGAATCATGCTTTATGTCCTCCCACAAGCGCTGAGCGTTTTAAAGATGTTCCAGCTTCAGTAAAAGATACAGCCCTCAATATCGATGCCGAACCGAATTTATCTCTAATTTTATCTACAACATATCCTAAATCGTGTAATTTTGCTTTATTAGGTTCAAATAAATTTAACTGCAAATTACTATCATTAACAATATTGGAGAGAGTGATGGTTATTTGACGAACATTTTTGCCTGAATAAAATTTATCAAATAATTTTAAGCATACCTGATAAATCGTCATGGTTACATTGGTCGCCTCTTCCATTGTATAAGAGCGATGAAAGCCTCCTCCAAAATCAGAATCACTATATCCAATTCCTAAACTAATCGTCCTTCCTGATTTTTTTGAAGCACGTGCTCTGCGTGCTACTTCCTCACACATTTCTAATATGACTATTTTGATTTCATGCTCTTCTTTATAATCACGCAGTAATATTTGACCTTTCCCAAAACTAATCTGCCCCTCTATGATAGGAGCTCCCAACTCGGATAAATCTACACCCCAAGCGTGATGGTACAGTTGGTTTCCCATAATACCAAATTCTTTCTCTAATAATTTCAGGTCATATTTTGCCAAAGCACCTACAGAGAAAATTCCCATTCCATTTAGCCTTTTTTCCAACCTTCTTCCTATCCCCCACATTTCTCGTAATGGAGATACAGGCCATAATTTAGTTGGGACATCCTCATAGGTCCATTCCGCTATTCCATTCTTTGCTTTTTTAGATTCCAAATCCAATGCTAATTTTGCCATCAGCATATTGGGACCAATACCGATAGTGCAAGGCAGTCCGAAGTTTTCAAAAATCTCATTTTTAATCATATGTGCAATGGTTTTCGTGTCACCAAATATATGTTTCAAGCCATCTACTTTAATAAACGATTCGTCCACACTGTAGACATGTATCTCCTCCATAGGTGCATACTTATTAAAAATTTTTATTAATTCCGTGGAAATTTGCAAATAAGTCGACATTTGTGCTTCAACAACGTGAATCCTGTGGTCGTTAGGAATATTAAACAATCGAGAAGATGCTGATTTAATGCCAAATTCCTTTTTTAATTTCGGAGAAGCGGCGAGAACAATACTTCCCGGTTGCTCTTTGTTTCCAACCACAGCTAAATAGCATTCCATCGGGTCAAGTCCGCGCATAACAGCACTACAGCTTGCATAAAAACTCTTCATATCGATGCATAAAATCTTATGATGCGGGAGTTTGCTGTAATCAATGGTCACTTTTCTTCACCTTCATTAGGTTTTATTTATATTTCCATAAACGAACTTATGTTCTTATTATATTCTATATTTTATTCGAATATACGTTCGATTTCAATTTATATTTTTTGGAAAATGCATGTACCTAATAAATGTGAATAAAGCTGTATACCTTATTTATATCTATTTAACTCCATAAAAAAAAGTAAAACCCCTTATGATGAAAAGGGGTTTACTTTTTTATCTTTAAGCACTGTATTGCATGCTGACTGACAATTATTTTTCAAAGAGCAATGGGCACAAACACCTTGTTTACTCTTCTTCACAAATTTATATAATGTAAAGGCTGCATATCCGAAAATTAAAGCCCCAATAATAATGCTTGCCAACATCGGTCACCACTCCCTATATTCCAAGAATAAGCTTTCCACCATGATAAACGATTATCGCTAGTACATATGCAATGACAAGTGCATAACCAATGCTAAACACCGTCCATTTCCATGAAGACGATTCATTTCGAATCGCTGCCACTGTCGCTACACATGGTATATAAAGCAAAACAAAGACTAAGAAGCTATAAGCTGATAAAGGGGTGAAATAATGCGACAACAACCCTTGAAGAGCTGTTGAGTCCGGCGTATGGTAAATAATCCCCATCGTCGAAACAACCACTTCTTTTGCTAAAAATCCTGTAATTAAAGCAGCACCTGCCTGCCAAATTCCGAATCCAAGCGGAGCTAATAGTGGAGCAAACCAACCGCCAACGATTGCTAAAAAGCTATGGTCTAAATCCACTCCCATACCTCCTGGTCCAAAATACGATAAAAGCCAAATGGCAACAGACCCGCCAAAAATAAAGGTACCTGCCTTTCGAACAAAACCTTTTCCTTTATCCCAAGTGCTTCTCCATAATGTTAAAGCATGTGGAACGCGATATGGAGGAAGCTCGATGACAAACATAGAAGGCTCATTTTTCATTAGCACTTTTGAAAACAGCTTTGCCAGAACAAGCGCCACCACAATACCCAATACATATAATGAAAAGACGACAATTGCTTGATGCTTATCAAAAAAAGCGCCGACAAACAAAGCATAGATAGATAATCTTGCGGAACAAGACATCAAAGGAGTTAAAAGAACCGTTAATAATCGCTCTTTCGGCTGTTCAATCGTTCTCGCAGCCATAACTCCGGGAACATTACAGCCAAAACCAATTACCATTGGAATGAATGCTTTTCCGTTTAATCCTACCTTTTCTAACACACGGTCCATAACAAGTGCTGCTCTAGCCATATAACCGGAATCCTCAAGAAGTGATATAAACAGAAACAGCACAAAAATTTGCGGAACGAAAACAAGAACACCGCCAACTCCTGCCACTATTCCATCAGTAACAAGATCCTGAATAAATGAACTAGCCCCAACAGCATTTAAGCCTGCATCAATCCAGTTACTTAATGGTCCCGAAATAAAGGAATCCAATAAATCAGATAAAGGTGTCCCTATCCAATCAAAGGTAACGGTAAACATAAGAAACATAAAGAATAAAAAGATTGGAATTCCTAACCAGCGATTCGTAACAATTTTATCGATTCGCTCCGTCCAATTTTTCTTCTGTTCTGACTGTGTACTGATACTATCTTGTATAACCTCGTCAATCCAAATTCGACGTTTTTCAAAGATAAGTCTTGAAGCAGATGAAAAGGAAGTCTTCTCCTTTACTTCTCTTTCTACAAAATCGATTATCTTTTGCACACTGTCTTTAGATACCCAATGCTCTATGTATATACGAGCATCAGGGTTCCCTTCCAGCACTTGAAGAGCAAGCCAACGAGTGGGAAGATTCAACTCTTTTTCTTTTAATATTTCGGTGATTTTTGTAATCCCCAGTTCGATAGCATCACCGTATTGTATATTTGGAATATTGCCTTTTACACCATTAATGGATGTAAGCTGCTGTGTAAGCTCATGACACCCTTTCCCGCTTCTTGCCGTAATCGGAACGACGGGAAGACCTAGCTTTCTAGACAGGGTTGCAGCATTAATATGAATGCCTCTTCTTTCCGCAACATCAATCATATTTAAGCCGATTATAACTGGGCTCCCAAATTCAAGGAGCTGAACAGTGAGCTGTAAATTCCTTTCAAGCTGTGATGCATCCACTATATTAATGATATTTTCAAATGTTTCATTCAAGAAAAATTGAATAACAACAGATTCGTCTTTTGAAAATGGATAAAGGGAATAAACACCTGGCAAATCGATGAGATCGCCTTTTATTTCCTTTAATCTACCTATCTTTTTCTCAACCGTCACACCGCTCCAGTTTCCAACATACTCATAGGAACCAGTTAAATGATTAAATAAGGATGTTTTTCCGGTGTTCGGATTTCCAACTAGAGCCGTAATCATGATTCACATTCAACCTTAATCTTTTGTGCATCACACCGACGAATTCCTAACAACTGACCTTGGCATTCGACCATACAAGGTCCGCCAAACGGCATTACACATTTTAATTTAATTGGACAACCTTCAAAAACTCCTACATGGAGTAAACGGTGTTTTAATGCCTCATCCACTTGAGAAAGATCAGAAATACTTCCTGCTTTGCCTTCAAGTAATTCTAGTAAAGTCGACATGATGATTTCTCCGTTCCATTCAAATAATTGAGAATGATAAATCTTCTCATTTACTAAAGTTATTTTATCACGAAGTTGGGCGATAAGGAACTATGAATTTAATGAAAATGATAATTTTTATCAATTGTTTAGACATCCATATATAAATAAAAAGAACCGAAAGCATTCGGTTCAAACAGACATCTATACTTATTTTTGATAAAATGCTTTCCCCCCAACCTTTTCCACCAGACGGGGGAACAATGTATAGAGCACACTCCCAGCGTTCATCCAACGCGGCAAATTAATTTCTCTCCTTTTGGTAAAAATACTTTGCACAATAATATTTGCAAGTTTTTCTGGATTCAACATATACCGCTCAATATTTTTTATGTATGTACCCGATTTATCGGCTATATCAAAAAATTGCGTTGCAATTGGCCCCGGATTGACCGTTGTAACAAATACATTATACGGTGCTAATTCCATGCGCAAACTGTTAGAAAATCCAATAACAGCATGCTTTGTCGCAGCATACGCACTGGATTTTGGTGTTGCAAGTTTTCCAGCTTGTGAGGCAATATTGATAATGTGGCCGGATTTTCTGTTTCTCATAAAAATAAGTACTTCTTTTGTACATGCTATTAATCCAATTACGTTTACGTTAAACATTCCTTGGATATCCTCAATCGTTGCCTCATGGGCTTCCTCGAAAATTCCAAATCCGGCATTGTTAATAAGCACATCAATGGAACCAATCTCAGCATTAATTTTTTTAAAAACGCTTGGTATATCCTCCACTCTGGAGACATCAAGTCTATCGACCATACATTTTACTGAGTAAGTTTTTTCAATTGATTCCTTTATTTTTTCCAGCTTTTCAAGTTTTCGCGCAAGTAATACAACATTGGCTCCGCTTTTTGCAGCAGCGTATGCGATCTTCTCGCCAAGTCCTCCGGACGCCCCCGTAATTACAATTGTTTTTCCTTTTAATCTTCCATTAACCATAGGTACCTCCATTTATAATAGACGGAATCCTAAAAGATATGTAACTCCGAATTTTTGGCCACATTGGTCTTTTGAAGTGTTCTAAAAGACATTTTCCCTCACTTTTTTCCGTCACGTTGGTCTTTTGAGTCGTTCTAAAAGACATTTCCCTCACTTTTTCATTCACGTTGGTCTTTTGAGTCGTTCTAAAGGACATTTCCTTCGCTTTTTTCCGTCACGTTGGTCTTTTGAGACATTCTAAAAGACATTTCCCTCGTTTTTTTCCGTCACGTTGGTCTTTTGAGTCGTTCTAAAAGACATTTCCCTCACTTTTTTCATTCACGTTGGTCTTTTGAGTCGTTCTAAAAGACATTTCCCTCACTTTTTTCATTCACGTTGGTCTTTTGAGTCGTTCTAAAGGACATTTCCTTCGCTTTTTTCCGTCACGTTGGTCTTTTGAGACATTCTAAAAGACATTTCCCTCGTTTTTTCCGTCACGTTGGTCTTTTGAGTGGTTCTAAAGGACATTTCCCTCGCTTTTTTCCATCATATTGTCCTTTTGAAACGCTCTAAAAGACGATTCATTTAAAATCTCTATTAAAAGTAAACCTCGCAAATAATATTACTGGCGCTCACAACAGGTTTATTTATCTAAAAATTATGTTGGACTACGGTAGTGTTAATCAGCTAACAGAAAAAATAAGCTACTCCTTTCGCGTCCATTCTTTTTTGAATTTCCCCCATAGATAATAAGAAGTCTAGCTGAGCGGTGGTTTCAGATAATGTCAGTCCAAGTTCCTTTTCATAAACAGCCGGAAATAGTCTTTTACATATTTCGTAAGTTGATAAAGGTCTATCTTTTAACATCTCTTTAACTTGCATTGCTCGATCATGTTGTCTTTGTAATCGGCGTTCAATCAATGGATGCACTTTTATTACATCCGCTCCATGCCCTGTATAAGTTGTTGAAATATTGTATTTCAATAATTTTTTTAGAGATGCGTTATATTGTAATTGCGGCATTGGACGTTCCGCACCGGAAACTAGTGGTGGTTCCAATAAAGGATTGGAAGATATGGTTGCCAGCACATGATCACCGGCTATTAAAGTGCCATCTTTTTCACGATAAAAGGATAAGTGACTTTGAGCATGACCTGGTGTTTCGATTACAGACCAATTATCCAAACCAGGGATAGAATCATTCTCCTGTATCGTATTCGTAATTGGGCGATATGCACCATATTTTAAAGGTGCCTTCCATTTCTTTAATAATAGTGGAAAATCACCATCAAGACCGAATTCCTGAAACAGTTGATGATAAAACCGATCATGATTGGCAAAGAATTCCTCCTCTTTCTTTAACCATGGCACACAATATGAATGACCATATAGATTTAAATCATCAGGCAGCCACTCTAAGAAGCCGACATGATCTGGGTGATGATGTGTTAAAACAACTTGCTCAATATCCTCAGGAGTATAGCCTAATTGAGAAAGCTGAAAGGTAAAGAGCTCCCAAGCTTCCTTTGTTTTCACCCCTGCATCCACCAAGGTTAAAACATCCCCTTTTATAAGATACACATTAACATCTCCTACCGCAAATGGTGTAGGTACAGTTATTTTCGCAATATCCCCATTCCACGAAACCATTCTCTAACCTCCAACTTAAATGTATATATAGACTAACTAACTTTTCAAGAAAATGATAATTTCATTGTAGTATTTAAATAGGAGAATGTCATTATATTAGTATAGAATAAACAGAAAATTTTCAAAAAACTGTTGACAGACGGGCTGCTTCTTTAGCATAATCTATAATAATTTAATCTTTAAAACGAGCAATGACCAAGGCTATTAGATGAAAAATGATGAAAGAGAGTGAGGTTCATTGGCTGAGAGACTTCACCATCCACTTTTTCACTCGAACCTACCTTGCGAGCTGATTGGAAAACCAATACGTATTTCGGCGTTAACGACTCAGAGATGAATGCTTGGTGCATTCAAATTAAGGTGGTACCGCGAAATAAACCCTTCGTCCTTTGGATGGAGGGTTTTTTGTCTTTATAAAATCTTCAGGAGGAATGAGTGATGAAAATATCTTTCATAGGTGCTGGATCCATGGCTGAAGCAATGATTAACGGGTTAGTGAACAAAAATGTTGTAAAGGGAGAACAAATTCACGTCACGAATCGCTCCGAAAACACAAGGCTTCACTTTTTACGTCAAAAATATGGAGTGCAAACAACCTATAATCTCCATGAACTATTCCATCAATCTAAAATCGTTGTTTTAGCAGTAAAGCCAAAGGATGCTGATGAAGCATTGTTAAAGGTTAGTCCCTATATCCAACGAGATACCCTTATTATTTCTGTTATTGCAGGAGTATCAATATCAACAATCGAGAACATATTAAACATACATGTGCCAATTATTAGAGCAATGCCAAACACTTCAGCAGCAATCGGACAATCGGCTACCGCTATTGCAAAAAATGCCTTTGTTCAAGACTGCCATTTAGAATTGGCAGAAGCCCTACTATCCGCTATCGGTATGACAATGATAGTAGAAGAGGAAAAGCTTGATGCAGTTACTGGCTTATCTGGAAGCGGACCAGCTTATATCTATTACATTGTGGAAGCAATGGAGAACAGTGCGCAGGAAATAGGATTAGAATCAGAATTAGCAAAAAAGTTGATTGTTCAAACTCTTTTAGGAGCCGCCGGTATGCTTAACCATTCTAATGAGAAGGCTGAAAATCTAAGAATAGCGGTCACCAGTCCTGGAGGAACAACGGAGGCAGGCATTCGCGTACTAGACCGCCACAATGTAAAGGATGCTCTTATCAACTGCATTAAAGAAGCAACACTGCAATCAAAGCGTCTTTCCACACAATATGACCGGTAATAATTTGTAAGCAAGTTTCTGTAATACAGGAGACGTGGTTGATATAATAATCATAATTCAGAAAAGGAGGTTAATTTGATTGACAGTTAAATTATTTGAACCCTATAAGCTTAAAAATGTGACACTAAAGAATCGAATCGTGATGGCTCCGATGTGTATGTATTCTTGCTATAAAGAAGATGGAAAAGTTACAGATTGGCATTATACACATTATACTAGCCGAGCAGTGGGGCAAGTTGGCTTAATTATTTTGGAAGCAACAGCTGTAACGGCTCAAGGAAGGATTTCGCCTCAGGATTTAGGAATTTGGAGCGATGATCATATTGAAGGTCTTTCAAAATTAGTTGGAATGATGAAAGAGCATGGTGCTGTTACAGGGATACAAATCGCCCATGCAGGAAGAAAAGCAGAACTTGATCAAGAAATCATCGCACCTTCCGCTATTGCTTTTAATGAAAAAATGAAAACGCCGAAAGAAATGAGCCTAGAGGAAATCAAAGATACGATTGAAGCCTTTAAACAAGCTGCTGTGCGTGCGAAAAAGGCTGGCTTTGATGTGATCGAGCTTCATGGCGCTCATGGTTATTTAATCAACGAGTTTCTTTCCCCTCTTTCCAATCATCGTAAAGATGAGTATGGTGGTTCTGCGGAAAATCGTTATCGGTTCTTAAAAGAAGTGATTGATGCTGTAAAAACTGTTTGGGATGGTCCTTTATTAGTTCGCGTATCTGCAAATGACTATCATCCAGAAGGACTTGATATTGATGATTATGTACAATTTTGCAGTTGGATGAAGGAACAGAATGTTGATTTAATTGATGTAAGTTCAGGTGCTCTCGTACCTGCGAAAATCAATGTATATCCTGGCTATCAAGTAAAATATGCGGAAGCTATCAAAAATGGCTCCAATATTGACACAGGAGCAGTCGGACTTATCACATCACCAAAGCACGCGGAAGAAATTTTACAAAATGAGCGCGCTGATTTAATCATTCTTGCACGAGAGTTGTTAAGAGATCCATATTGGCCACGAACAGCGGCGAAAGAACTTGGTGCGGAAATCAAAGCACCCGTACAATATGAGCGCGGATGGTATTAATTTTACCAAAAAGGACCTTTGCAGAAACAAAGGTCCTTTGCTTTAATATTACCATTCTCTACTTAGATGTAGGAATTGGGATTTCAAAAAAATCATGGGCGATATAAGTATTTTTAAAAATACTTTTTGCTTCTTCTACTAAATGTTTAGAATCTTCCAGCCCATATCGAGAGCTTATATGTGTTAAACATAACATCTTTGCATTTGCTTGTAATGCAGTCTTGGCAGCTTGTGTTGTAGTAGAATGAAAATATTCGTAAGCCATCTCCTCATTATCGGCGGAAAAGGTAGATTCATGGACAAGAACGTCTGCATTTGCAGCTAATTTCAATGCATTTGCGCAAGTTCGAGTATCACCTAATATTGTTATGATTCTTCCTTTGATGGTTGGACCAAGATAGTCCTTCCCATGAATAATTTTTTGGTTGTCTAGTTCCACTGATTCGCCGTTTTTTAATTTTGCATAAATCGGTCCGGGAGGTATCCCATCATCACGAAGTTTCTTAGCATTTAAAGTGCCTGGTTTGTCCTTTTCTATTATACGATATCCAAATGATTCCACTGCGTGGTCCAATTTTGCAGCCTCTACAAGAAATTGATCATCTTCGAAAATAATACCATCCTCTATCTCGACAATTTTCAGAGGATATTGAAGATGTGTATCACTAATTTGCAAGGAAACAGTTATGAATTGACGCAGGCCTTTAGGGCCAAATACTGTTAATTCTGAGTCTCCGCTTTGAAAAGAACGGCTCCCTAATAAACCAGGAAGACCAAAAATATGATCTCCATGCAAGTGGGTAATAAAAATTTTTTCAATTCTTCTCGGTTTTAAGCTTGTATGTAAAATTTGATGCTGAGTGGCTTCACCACAATCAAAAAGCCACACAGCTTTTCGTTCTTCCAGAAGTTTCAACGCAATGGAAGTAACATTTCTAAGTTTGGCAGGTATTCCTGCACCTGTTCCTAAAAACAATAATTCCAAACATTAGCCCTCCCATTCTTTTCTAAATAATACCATAACAATAGAGACATTGCCTATTTTTATGGTTGTATTGCAAATTTATTGCTATTCGTGTTTTCAAGCGATAGAATTATGAACTTGTAAGGACTTTTTATTATAGTAATTACTTAAATTTTTGGCATCCTATTAATAGGAATATGAAAAAGGAGAGGTAGCCATTATGAAATCGAAAGAAACTCCATCGTCATTGATTATGATTTTCGGTGCAACTGGCGATTTAGCAAAAAGAAAACTCTTCCCTTCCCTTTACCATTTATATAGAAAAGGAAGATTAGGAAATAATTTCGCTGTTATTGGAACAGCCAGACGTCCTTGGACACATGAAGAATTAAAGGAAAATGTAAAGGATTCTGTTCTTACTTCTATTGGAAAAAGTGAAAACATCGATGAGTTTGTATCTCATTTCTACTATCAAGCACATGATGTTAAAAACACAGAATCATACATAGAATTAAAAAAATTGGCCGATAAGCTTGATGAACAATATTCCTTAAATGGAAATCGAATTTTTTACTTAGCTATGGCACCTGAGTTCTTTGGAACCATTGCCGAACATTTAAAAACTGATGGTTTAAATGATACTAAAGGATTCAAACGATTGGTCATCGAAAAACCTTTCGGACATGATTTAGAATCAGCCAAAACCCTGAATGCCCAAATTAGAAAGGCATTTAATGAGGAAGAAATCTATCGTATAGACCATTATTTAGGAAAAGCAATGGTGCAAAATATTGAGGTAATTCGCTTCGCAAATGCTTTATTTGAACCACTATGGAATAACCGATATATCTCTAATATTCAAATTACATCCAGTGAGGTTCTTGGTGTTGAAGAGCGTGCTAGATATTATGAAACAAGTGGAGCACTTCGTGATATGGTTCAAAACCATATGCTCCAGATGGTTGCACTGCTTGCTATGGAGCCGCCAATCAAATTATCCACAGATGAAATACGCAGTGAAAAGGTGCGTGTATTTCGAGCACTGCGCCCTATTGAAGGTGATCATGTAAAAGAATATTTTGTTCGTGGTCAATACGGTTCTGGACAAATTGATGGAAAAGATGTACCAGCTTATCGTAATGAATTGAATGTGGATCCTGCCTCTAACACAGAAACCTTTGTTGCAGGAAAATTGATGATAGATAATTTTAGATGGGCAGGCGTACCATTCTATATTCGAACAGGAAAAAGAATGGAAACAAAGTCAACCAAAATTGTCATTCAATTTAAGGACATACCAATGAACTTGTATTACAATACAGACCATCAATTAGCACCGAATCTATTGGTTATTCATATTCAGCCTGAAGAGGGCATTACACTGCATCTTAATGCAAAAAAATCGGGACAGCATATGGAAACAACCCCTGTTAAATTGAACTTTTCAAATACCAGTACTCATGGTATAAACACACCGGAAGCATATGAAAAGCTTTTGGATGATTGTTTACGCGGGGATGCAACTAATTTTGCTCATTGGGATGAAGTAGCCCTATCATGGAATTTCGTAGATAAGATTTCCGAGGTTTGGGAAAACAAAACACAAACAGAATTTCCTAATTATGCATCTGGGACAATGGGACCAAAAGCATCCGATCAACTTTTAGAAAAAGATGGATTTTTCTGGTGGCCAGTAACAGATTTAGATATTGATAATTGTTAATTAGAAAAGCTCGAGGTAACTAGCTAATCCGTTAGATGCCTCGAGCAAGATAATAAATGAACCCTTTACTAAGCTCCTCTTTTTAAGAGGGCTTTTATTTTGACAAAATTGGAACCGATTTTTCCCTCATGCTTATGTTGTATATAGAGGAATTATCACAAGGAAATAGGAGGTATATTCTCTTGAGAAACCCTAGCCTCGAAGATTATTTAGAAAAAGGGATTTACGGAGAAAAGCAAATAAAGCATTCTGAGAAGAAAAAATTTCTCGGTACATTCAGAGAAAGAATTATCATTGCTTTAACGAAGAGTCAAGTAATGGAAAAGGATGTATATCCAGAAGTAACGGACTCTATAAAAAAATACTCGAAAGCGATATTGTTAGTAAATGGAGACATTCCTTACTCAGCTATTTCCAAGTATATCCAAATAGCAAAAACAAACGGAATATCCTTTTCCATTGTCAACCATCATACAAGCTCAACCAATATCGGTTTAGTATTAGCACTTGATGAAGCCATTGATAAGGAAGAAATTTTTATTCAAAAAGCAAACATTAGTCCTAAGGAATCCAATAAAAAAAAGGAAGGATTATGGTCCTCCCTAAAAGGAAAGTTTAGAAAAAAGCATTAAATCGAATCAATATCATCTTTTATACTAGGTCTATGACTGCTCCCTTTTAGGGAAACCCCTTTCGTTACCGCATGTTTACCAAACTTCTTTCGAAGCATTTCCATCGCATTATAAAGGGGTTCTTTCTTTGCTTCCTTTTCGTAGGAGAATAAATCCAATTGTTCCACAGCTTGAAAACGTTCCACTAAATCCTGCCCAGTAACCCCCAACAATCTTACAGGATTTCCATTCCAATGCTTTAAAAATAGATCTTTTGCAGCCGCAAATATGTCCTGCATTTTATAAATTGGATTTTGCAATTTTCGACTGCGGGTTATCGTTTGCCGATTCTTATAGCGAATGGTTATGGAGACATTTGTGGTATAATACTCTTTCTTTTTAAGTCTATTGGCAGTCTCTTCCGATAACTTTTTTAGATAAGCTAACAGCTCATGCTGATTTGCAATATCTTTCGGCAATGTCAAAGAACTTCCAACACTTTTAAATTCATTTGCAGAATCCGGGTCTACCTTTCTCTTATCTTCTCCATTAGCCCTTTCCTTTAATTGCAGTCCCCTTACACCTAACAGATGCCGCAATTGAATATCATCCGCTTTAGCCAAATCGCAAATTTTTCTGATGCCGATAGAAGATAATTTTTCGGCAGTTTTCTTCCCAATCCCATGCATTTCTATTAATGGCAACGGCCATAGTCTATCGGGAACATCTCTTTTTCGTAAAATAGTTATTCCCATGGGCTTCTTCATATCAGATGCCATCTTTGCCAAGAACTTATTCGGCGCAATTCCAATACTACAAGGCAAATCCAATTCCTGTACTAACTGCTTTTGAATTTTTTCAGCAATCTGTATTGGAGTTCCCAATTCACTGCTTTCCGTTATATCTATATATCCTTCATCAATAGAAACCGGTTCGACCAGATTAGAATATTGTCTTAGAATGGAGAACATAGCCGTTGATGCTTCGCGATAACGCTGAAAATTAGGTCGCATAATAATGATTTGTGGGCAAAGCTTTTTAGCTTCCCAAACCGTCATCGTTGTTTTTACTCCAAATTTTCTTGCCTCATAGCTACATGTAACAACAATCCCTTTTCTCTCATCAGGGTTTCCTGCAATTGCAAGCGGTTTTCCTTTTAGGGATGAATCATAAGCCATTTCCACTGCTGCAAAAAAACTATTCATATCAACATGAAGGATAACCCTTCCATTTTTAGGATAATATTGTTTCATAATTGACACTTCCTAAGAACAAATGCGCTAGGCGCTGTGCCTAGACGTAGACAACTTCAACAAGTTATCCACAAGATTAAATTTTATAATTTCATAGACAATGAAAAAACTATAGCGCCGTGCATTAAGCATTTTCACGAGACATAGATCAGGAAGCTTGCTTATCGCCAGGCGCTATAATGGTACAAGTACATTAATATCATTTGCTAAAATACTAATGTAAGTCATTAGTATACGTATTATTGGACTTCTTGCGTATTTTCCTTCATGTATTCTTTTATTTCTTTTATTCCTTCAAGAGATGCAATTAAAATATTCGGATCAATCATTGTAATTAATCGTTCTTCAAGATTGGCAATACTTGTAAAATAAGCAGTTTTTGAATACGCTAGTAAGCCGACTTGTTGCAGGGATTCGTTGGCAATATCAAGAATCTCCTTCGCTTCCTTTACAAGTAATCCTACCGATAATTCATCAGTGTGCAACACAATCATTCGCACATCATCATTTACTTCCAATGCTTTTTGATAAAGAACCAATTCAAAATCAATAACAGGAATTAATTCTCCTCGTGATTTTACAATTCCCTTAACAAATGAGGGTAAATGCGGTATGGGTGTAACTTCCTCATATTTATCAATTGATATAACATATTCCACAGGAATTCCATATTCCTCATTTCCAACTAAAAAAATGACTGATTTACTGCTCAATGACAAAAGTATTCCTCCTAAAAGAGCAGACTTAGATAAGTCTGCTCAAGCTTCATTATTCTCCAGCAACCTCTTGCACAATTGCAACAACCATTTCTGAAAGTTTCACCAATTCCTCAATTGGCATTCTTTCATTTGTTGTATGAATTTCTTCATATCCAACGGCAAGATTGACTGTTGGAATTCCAAAACCAGCAATTACGTTGGCATCGCTGCCTCCACCGCTTTGTTCTAACTTACAATCACGACCGATTTTTGCAGCAGCTCTCTTTGCCACTTCAACTACTTGGTCTCCATCGGAAAATTTAAAGCCTGGATACATTACTTGAACTTCGACATCAGCCTTGCCGCCCATTTCTTTAGCTGCTGCTTCAAATGCCTCTTTCATTTTCGCAACTTGGGCTTCCATTTTTTCAGGGACTAAAGAACGTGCTTCTGCAAGAATATCAACACGGTCACATACAATATTTGTTGCTTGTCCGCCTTCAAATCGGCCGATATTCGCTGTTGTTTCCTCATCAATCCTGCCTAATGGCATTCTGGATACAGCTTTTGCCGCAATGGAGATTGCGGAAATTCCTTTTTCAGGTGCAACCCCAGCATGTGCAGTTTTCCCATATAAGACAGCTTTAATTTTCGCTTGTGTTGGTGCAGCTACTACTACATTTCCAACTTTGCCGTCGCTATCTAAAGCGAAGCCATATTTCGCTTTCAATAAAGATGAGTCTAATGCTTTTGCCCCTACTAATCCAGATTCCTCACCTACCGTGATAATGAATTGAATAGTGCCATGTTCAATGTTTTGTTCTTTTAAAACACGGATTGATTCAAACATTGCTGCAAGACCTGCTTTATCATCTGCACCTAAAATAGTTGTACCGTCCGTTACAACATAGCCATCCTTAATGGAAGGTTTCACACCATTACCAGGTACTACCGTATCCATATGGGAAGTGAAGTAAATTATATCTGCAGAAGTGTTCGTACCTTTTAATGTACAGATTAAATTTCCGGCACCATGTCCTGTTTGAGAAGTGGTATCATCTTCAAATACTTCTACTCCAAGGTCTGTAAATTTCTTCTTCAGAACCTTTGCAATTTCTGCTTCATTTTTTGTTTCGGAATCAATTTGGACTAATTCCAAAAATTCATTTAGTAAACGCTCTTGATTAACCATTGAGTTACCTCCAACTATGTAATAAAATCTCGATATAAATATAGAAGCTTTAGTTAATTACTCCAATAGTATATCGCTAATTTCTCACATGGACAAATATTCTTTGCCGTAATCTTGCAATAGTTAAGCATGCATTCTTATCATATTATAAAGGAATATTTCCATGTTTCTTAAATGGTCTTTCCTCTTGTTTGTTGCGAAGCATTTCTAATGCTTGAACAAGTTTTATCCTTGTTTCGCGTGGATCTATTACATCATCTACCATCCCTTGTGAAGCAGCAATATACGGGTTGGCGAATTTCTCACGATACTCATTAATTTTCTGTTTTCTCGTTTCCTCAGGATTTTCACTGGCAGCAATTTCCTTAGCGAATATAATATTTGCTGCGCCCTCTGGCCCCATTACGGCAATTTCCGCGTTTGGCCATGCATATACGATATCTGCCCCAATCGATTTACTATTAAGTGCTACGTATGCCCCACCATATGCTTTTCTTAAAATAACCGTAATTTTTGGTACCGTTGCTTCTGAATAGGCATATAGAATCTTGGCACCGTGACGAATAATTCCCCCGTGTTCCTGTTTAATCCCTGGAAAAAATCCCGTTACATCCTCAAAGGTAATAATTGGTATATTGAATGAATCACAAAAACGAATAAAGCGCGATGCTTTATCAGATGAATCAATATCCAACCCCCCTGCCATAAATTTAGGCTGATTGCATACTAATCCAACTACTTCCCCTCGGATTCGTGCAAATCCTACCACGATATTTTTAGCAAATTCCCTTTGCACTTCAAAGAAGGAATCTTCATCTACTACCTGATTAATGACAATACGCACATCATATGGACGAACGGCATCAAATGGTATCGAGTCCGTTAAATCAGGGCGATAGTCATCCCCTTCCCAAGAATGTTTATTCGCCTTCTCTTTACTATTTTGCGGTAAATAGCTTAACAATTTTCTTACCATCTGCAGTACATCTTCCTCCGAGCCGGCTCGAAAATGTGCGTTTCCGCTAATTGTGTTGTGTACCTTTGATCCCCCTAAATCCTCTGATGAAATTTTTTCACCCGTTACAGTTTCAATTACCTTCGGCCCTGTAATAAACATTTGACTTGTTTCATCCACCATAAATACAAAATCAGTAATCGCAGGGGAATAGACGGCTCCTCCAGCACAAGGCCCCATAATGACGGAAATTTGCGGGATTACTCCTGAGTAAATTGCATTTCGATAAAACACATGTCCATATCCATCCAGTGACACGACACCTTCTTG
>Ga0224733_1006_pt1 | contig 44224 bp, 42 predicted proteins | sample IA12soil_GW_FP2_FD_161642 | JGI IMG/M metagenome (GOLD analysis project Ga0224733, IMG submission 161642) | Enriched cells from agricultural soil in Iowa, United States - IA12soil_GW_FP2(-) | ecosystem: Environmental > Terrestrial > Soil > Agricultural land | place: USA: Iowa | collected 2017-05-08
AGAAGATTTTTCTTGGCAAAAAAAATATGTTCATACATTAGAATACCGTGATCAAGACGGGGTTTATGAATTTAATCATCAATTTCCTGTTGACATAACCATACCAAAAGAAAAGGTGGAAGATGTTTCAAATTTGGACGTATCGATAGACTCCTTTGATTATGATTTACTTGATGATCTTTGTTTGAAACTTAATGCTGATTTGACTATCTATGGGTTACAAAATGAAGAGGAATATACATCAGTAGAAGAGGCAGAGCCAGTCTTTCGTAATCAATCAGATGATAAAGAAGATGATGAGATAGATGATGAGGAAGATGATTCTACCTATCAATCTGAGAAAGAGCAACACAATCAGGAAGAAGAAGAACTAATTCCAATTTATAACCTATCCCGTAATGATACTGCTGATTATCAGGAGGCAGAAGAAGAGGAGGAAAATAAAGAGGAAGAGGAATTATATCAACCTTTTAATGTAGAGGTTAGAAAGGTTCCAAATGAGAATGAGTACAGTACCACTGAACAAGGCCCTTCCGTAGCCTTTGATGTACATCAGACACAGCCAGAACATGAGAATTCCTTCAATTCTTACGAGTTTTCACAATCATTATTAGATGAGTCATTAGAACGCAAGAAGAAGAAAAAGGCTAATGTACTAGAAGAAGAATCTTCCTCTTCCTCTTTTATGGAGATAGAGTTAGTGCAGGATGAGTCTCCTAATGTGCAGTATGAAGAGGTTTCCGTTGAGGAAGAAACAATAGTAGAAGAATTGGAAGCAACAGATAATAATAAAAAGAAGAAGAAAAAAGAGAAATATGAATCGATCTCCCTTACTGATTTCTTTGCAAGAAAACAGGATGAAAAGGCTGCAAAACTCAGAATGTGTATTGTTCAATCTGGGGAGACTTTGGATTATCTGGCTGAAAAATACAATATTAGTGTTCAGCAAATATTAAGGATGAACCATATGGAAACAAATCAGAGTGTTTCCGAAGGTCAAGTCTTATATATTCCATCTTACGCAGGAAAAAAATAAAAGGTTATGAGATAACAGAAGGTGGGTATATATTAAATCCTCACCTTCTATTCTAAAAGAAAAAATAACCAACTATTTCTGAGTACATTGCACAGGTTTTATTTTTTCAAAATGACAAAATCCAACAATGTGGATAACTTTATGAAGTATAGGCTGTGTCGAGCGTAAGTAGCCCACGGCTAACGGACTTTCAGGTCTATTTTTTGGCAGTCCGTGTACCGGATAAGCTCCTCCGCATTTGTTTTTAGCAGGTGGTGAAATGAAAGATTCATCTTATGATGAAATAACCGCCATATTAAACCAATATGGTATAAGAGTAAAATATACAGAACAGTATGGGAAAACGTGGAAGGTATATTCGGACAATGGAATATATGCATTAAAGAAGATTCTTCCTCAAAATGGTGTTGACTTTGTCCGCAATGTTCAAGTTTTATATCAACGAGGTTATAATCGAATTGTCCCAATATACCCAACGATGGATGGAAGATATGCGATTCTCATGCAAAATTATTTGTATTATTTAATGCCTTGGCTTTCAAATGAGGAAAAAGAAGATCGAAATGAAAAACATCAAAAAATGTTTAGAGAACTTGCTAGATTGCATACCTTATCGTTGAAAAATATTCAAATAGAGGCGGAAGAGAGAAAAGCACATTTCGAAAATACAATGGACCAATGGGAAAGAGAAGAGGAATTTTTAACCGAGTTTTTAGAAACCAGTGAAAAGAAATGGTATATGTCGCCTTTTGAATTTTTATTTTGTATGTTTTATAACGATATAATGAGGGCACTCGACTTTTCCAAGAGGAAGCTCGAAGAATGGTATGAGACATCAAAGGAATTAACAACGGGCAGAACCGTCATTACACATGGAAAAATATCCACGGAACATTTTCTATATGATGACAAAGGATACGGCTATTTTACTAATTTTGAAAACTCCAAAATTGCTTCCCCAATACAAGATCTTTTACCGTTTTTAGCGAGGACCTTACAAACATACCCAAAACGTTTTGATGAATGTATTGATTGGATATACACTTATTTTGGACATTTTTCATTTAAGGAAGACGAGAAACTATTATTTTTAAGTTATTTAGCTTATCCAGGACCTATTTTTAAAACGGTCCAAGATTATCGTTTACAAAGATCAAAAAAAGCAGAGATAAAATTTGTGAAAGAACTGCAAAGTCACTATTGGCTGCTCAAAAATACAGAATATGTTGTGGTTAGAATGAATGAAATGGAAAATAGAATGAATATGACAGAAACGAAAACCCAAACCTAACTAATATGAAAGAGGTTTGGGTTATTTACCTTTCTAAAATAGTTAATGTCCAGCTCATGTGTCTATCAGCTGCCCATCCGCTTTTTTTAAAACCATTCAAAATAAAAAGCAAGGGCAATTAAAATAAAAAGTGCTAAAAGTAAAACATCAAAGGTAGTAGGAATGAGTATGGTGCGAATACCTTGGAAAATAGCAAAGGGAATAATCAATTGTTTGCAAATTCCCTTACATGTTTTAATCCATGATTGAAATGTGTATTGATTTAACTTTTTTTTCATCTCCTCACCTTCCACATCTTGATACCATATAATGTATGAGAAAATCAAGAAATGGTGCATTAGCCTAGATGGAAACATGCCTTATTTGGGTGGGATGCAATTTTATGAGAAAGATAGGAATATTTTTTATGAAAATAGGAAAAAATAATTGACTATAACCAATAAAATTCGATACTATATAGAAAAAAATAAAATCAAAAGCATTGATTGGGAAGAGTATGATTATAGTCGACTTCAAGAGAGGGAAATCGCTTGCTGAAAGATTTCCTAAGTTTAGACAAATCAGAAGGTCGCCCATGAGCAGCTTCAGTGAACGTATAAGTAATTGAAGCCGGTGAAGAGCCGTTATGGATGTTTAAGTGCCAGACATTGAATGTTAAACATGTCTGTGAAAAAAGGTGGTACCGCGAATCCGCTCCCTTCGTCCTTTTGACGTAGGGAGCTTTTTATTTTTCAGAAGGTACTTTTTAGGAAGGTGAGGAAACAAAATGGAAGCAAATGAATTAAAGATGTCGACAAAGTATGATCCGAAAGCGGTTGAAGAAGGTCGATATGATTGGTGGATTAATGGAAAGTTTTTTGAGGCAAAGGATGACCCTGAGAAAAAGCCTTACACTATTGTCATTCCGCCACCAAATGTAACAGGTAAACTGCATTTAGGTCATGCGTGGGATACCACATTACAAGATATTTTAACAAGAATGAAAAGAATGCAAGGCTATGATGTTTTATGGCTTCCAGGGATGGATCATGCAGGAATTGCGACCCAAGCAAAAGTAGAAGGAAAACTTCGAGAAGAGGGCAAAAGCCGTTATGATCTTGGCCGTGAAAAATTCCTAGAGGAAGCGTGGAAATGGATAAGAGCTCTTCTACTTCCTGTCCCCTTTTAAACCAAACTGATTCCTCTAATGAAAATCGTAAAGACGATTGATTTTCGGACAAAGCGGCTTCCTCCCTTCAATTCCTATAAACAACTAATTCATTATGTCATTAACACTCTATGATAAAAACATACAAAATATGAATCTTATCAAGGGCTCTTTTTCTTAAACTTGTTGATTTAAATGAAAAATCGTATAATCATAACATTCAAGTAAAGATTAATACCCCCAAAGATGAGACAATTTAAAACAAACGGAAAGCAATTAAACAACTAATCAAAAAACTTTATAACAAACATATTCAGCAGTGTTACAGATTATTACTAACAAAAAGAGGCTGGGACAAAACGCAGTGAAAATCAAAAAAACGCATGAAATCAAATTTAAAAATCTTGATTTCATGCGTTTTTGCTTTCGTAGATTTAACCAATTTCAATGATTTTTTTACTTATGTCCCAGCCTCTTTCCATTATCCCCGAATAGTGCTAAAAGTTTTTTCGGCAGCAGCAATAGTTTTTTCAATATCTTCATCCGAATGTGAGGTAGATAGAAATAGACCTTCAAATTGTGATGGAGGCAGAAATACTCCATTTTCAGCCATTTCTCGGTAATAAGCTGCAAACAATTCTAAATCGGAAGTTTTTGCTGTATCATAATTAATTACATTTTCATTTGTTAAAAAGATTCCAATCATAGATCCCGCACGGTTAATTGTGTGAGGGATATCATATTTTAAGGCTGCCTGATGCAAGCCCTCCTCAAGCTTATCTGCTTTTCTAATAAATTCTTTATAAGAATCAGGAGTTAATTGAATCAAGGTTTCATAGCCGGCAGTCATTGCAAGTGGATTTCCCGACAATGTACCAGCCTGATAAATAGGACCGCTTGGTGCTATTTTTTCCATAATTTCAGCTTTTCCACCAAATGCACCTACAGGAAGTCCCCCCCCCAATAACTTTTCCTAAGCAGGTTAAGTCCGGAGTTACTCCAAAATATCCTTGTGCACAATGGTAATCAACACGGAAACCGGTCATTACTTCATCGAATATTAATAATGCGCCATATTGGGTTGTTACCTCACGCAAACCTTCTAAAAATCCTGGCTGCGGAGGCACGACTCCCATATTACCTGCAACTGGTTCCACAATAATGCAAGCGATGTCTTCACCAAATTGTTCAAAGGCAGTACGTACGGCTGCTAAATCATTATATGGAACAGCAATGGTATTGCTGGCGATACCTTCAGGAACACCTGGGCTATCCGGCAAACCTAGGGTTGCAACACCAGACCCAGCCTTAATTAATAAGGAATCGCCGTGGCCATGATAAGAGCCCTCGAATTTAATAATTTTGTTTCGGCCTGTATATCCGCGGGCAAGTCTTAATGCACTCATCGTTGCCTCTGTACCAGACGAAACCATTCTCACAATTTCAATAGAAGGTACTCGTTCTTGAACTAATTTAGCCAGCTTATTTTCTAATAAGGTAGGTGCACCAAAACTAGTTCCATTTTCTGATGCCTTTTTAAGAGCTGATACAACTTGCTCGTTAGCGTGTCCTAAAATTAAAGGACCCCATGATAATACGTAATCAATATATTCATTACCATCAATATCATAAATTTTGGAGCCTTTACCACGTTCCATAAAGATTGGATCCATTTTTACCGATTTAAAAGCGCGAACAGGGCTATTTACACCGCCCGGCATAAGCGTTACAGCTTCTTTATAAGCTTTTTTAGAGTTTTCAAATGAACGCATTAATCTCTCACCCCATCATCCTTATTCTGCAAGCCAACGTGCTGCATCTTTGGCAAAATAGGTAATAATCAAATCGCAGCCTGCACGTTTCATGCTAGTCAGCATTTCTAATACAATTGTTTTTTCATCAATCCAGCCATTAAGTGCTGCACCTTTAACCATAGAATATTCTCCGCTAACATTATAACCAACAACAGGCAAATTAAATTCATTTCTCACATCACGCACAATATCTAAATAGGACAAAGTTGGCTTAACAATAAGAAAATCAGCACCCTCATCAACATCTGAATGTGCCTCTCTTAATGCTTCCAAGCGGTTCGCAGGATCCATTTGATAGGTTTTTCTGTCCCCAAATTGTGGTGCACTGCCTGCTGCATCACGAAAAGGACCGTAAAATGCTGAAGCATATTTTACTGCATAAGACATAATGGGAACATCTTCAAAGCCTGCCTCATCCAATCCTTTTCGTATTGCTGCTACAAAACCGTCCATCATATTAGATGGTGCAATGATATCCGCGCCTGCTTGCGCTTGGCTTACTGCTGTTTTTGCAAGTAGATCAAGACTTGGATCATTTAGTATTTTTCCGCCTTCAATTACACCACAATGACCGTGATCTGTATACTCACATAAACATGTATCCGCTACGATAATTACTTCTGGATAATGTTGCTTAATAAAGCGTGTCGCTTCTTGCACAATACCGTGATCATGAAAAGCTTGTGTACCTATCTCATCCTTCTCCACAGGTATACCAAATAATAAAACTGATTTAATGCCAAGAGATACTACTTCATCCATTTCCATTTTTAAGTTATCTAAAGAAACTTGATCCACACCTGGCATAGATGGTACTTCTGTTTTTATATTTTTACCTTCAACCACAAAGATTGGATAAATAAGATCGTCTACATGTAATTGTGTTTCACGAACTAATGCTCTCATATTTGCTGAGGTGCGCAATCTTCTGTGACGTTTAAACTGCAAGTCTTTCATTTATATTTCCTCCCGTTTCATGTTTAATTTACATAAGCAATCAATCATATCATCAACCGTATAGCTTTCAGGACTTGTTGAAACGGTCCACCCATATTCTTCGATTGCTTTCTTCGTAACTGGTCCGATACTAATGAACTCAATCCTTTTTACTTTATTTAAAAGCTTTGGTTCCTTTGCAATCTCCATAAAATGGCGTACAGTTGACGGACTTGTAAATAACGCAAAATCCAGTTGAATATGTTCAAGTAAGGATGCTAGTCTTTTTCTACTTTCTACAGGAAAAATAGTATCATATATTATCCACTCATCCACAAGCCAATGCTCCGACTTTAAAGATTGCGCGATTGTGTCCCTAGCAAGATTCCCTTTAGGAATTAATACTTTCTTTGCATGTGTATTAGCGTCTCGAAACTCCTTGGCAAAATCATCTGCTGAAAATAATGTGGGAACAAAAGATACTTTGATATGATGTCTTTCTAAACTCTCTTTTGTCTTATCACCCACAGCAGCAATTTTCGTTTTAGGAGAAAGAAAGATATTTTGATCAGCAAGATGCTGAAAAAAGAATTCAACCCCATTCTGACTAGTAAAAATAACCCAGTCATACTGGTTTAAATTATTTAAGTATTCTCTTCCTCGGGGATCCTTCCCTTCACGAAATGCAATAAGAGGTATTAAATAAGGTTCTCCTCCTAATTTCCCAATCTTTTCGCTTAAATCCTTCCCTTGTTTACCGCTGCGAGGTATAAATACTTTTTTTCCCTTTAGCGGTAAAGGAATCATGATGGATCAAGCTCCTTTTTTACCTGATCAATCAATGATTTGGCGCCTTGTGCAATTAACATATCCGCTACCTTTTCACCTAACTTGATAGGATCATCTCCGATAGCTGTTTCTTTATAGATTGTTTTTCCATCTGGTGAAGCAACTAATCCAGTTAAAGAAATACTTTGGTTATCAAATAGCTTTGCAAAACCGGCAACCGGTACCTGACAACCGCCCTCCATTTTATGAAGAAATGCCCGTTCAGCGGTCACTGTAATAGCTGTTTCATTTGAATTTAATTTCGCCAGTTGTTCTAGTAGCTCTTGATCATCTGCACGACACTCAATAGAAAGTGCTCCCTGCCCAACAGCAGGCAAACAAATCTCCGGATCCAAATATTCTGTAACGACATCAGTACTCCAGCCCATTCTGGATAAGCCTGCCGCTGCCAAAATAATGGCATCGTAGTCATCTGTTTTAAGCTTTTCAAGTCTGGTATCAATATTTCCGCGTATCCACTTAATTTCAAGGTCTGGACGCTCTGCTAAAATTTGAGCACCTCTTCGCAAACTGCTTGTTCCAATTACCGCACCTTTAGGTAAATCTCTTAGAGTCATATAATCTTTCGAAATAAGCACATCGCGATGATCCTCACGGTTCGGAATACATCCTATTGTAAGTCCTTCCGGTAGAATTGCCGGCATATCCTTCATACTATGTACTGCCATATCGATATCTTTATTTAGCATTGCTTGCTCAATTTCTTTTACAAAAAGTCCTTTCCCGCCGACTTTTGATAACGTAACGTCTAATATTTGGTCACCTTTCGTAACGATTTCCTTCACTTCAAATTCAAAAGGAACCCCCAGTTTTTTTAATTGGTCCGCAACCCAATTGGTTTGCGTCAAAGCAAGTTTGCTTCGCCTTGAACCGATAATAATTTTTCTCATCATTGTTCCTCCCTAAGAATACCAAAAATGAAAAGCTGACAATCTGCTAACTAAGAAAAAGTTAATTAATACAATAAGAAACGCCGCAACATTTAAATATGCTAAATTTTTGCCAAACATATTTTTTCTTTCATGAAAATAGATGATTATGCTGTAAATGATTAATAGAATAAAGGAGCCAATAATTTTTGAATCATACCAATGAAAATGATGTAATTTTATTAGCGCCCATTGAAGTCCTAAGATTAAACTTAATAATAGCATTGGTACACCAACTAAATTTAGAATATAGGACATTTTCTCTAGTTTTGCCAGATCATTTAAACGCCATAACCTATGTCCCCATTTCTTCTCTTTCAATAGCTTATATTGAAGTAAATATAGTGCTGAAAATACAAAAGAAAGAGAGAATGCAACATAAGAGAGTATTGCCATTGTAATATGTATAAGCAATAATTCAGAAATAAGCCTTTCACTCATTGTTTCCGTAGGCATTTGAACTGGAGCAAATGTGTGAATGGCCATAATAATAAACCCAATTATATTGATAAAAAACACCGTAAAATCTACACGTAATAAGCGATTAATGACAATGGATAGAGTTAGCAGTACCCATGCATAGAAATAGAGTCCTTCAAATATTGTGAGGACCGGAAATCGCTTCGTATGGATGATATACAGAAACAAAAAAATTGTTTGAAGTACCCAAACAATTGAAAGTAACCAGAAGGCAAATTGGTTTGCCTTCCGATTTTGTTGTAAGAAATCAATAAAGTAAAGTAAGATACTTACCGCATAAAGAATAATCATGCCCTCATGCAATCTAGTCATCATGATTTCAAACATAGCTTTCACCTTTGAATAATTGCGGGTGAAGGATGTTGACTTAGCTTAAGAGGCGTATTCTCAGCAAGTAAAGTATTCTCAGTTTCCAATGCTGGATCTTGAATATTAAAGATTCTTTTGAATAACGCAAGCTGTTGTTGAGCATTTGGTTCAGCAGCAATTTCCTTTGCTTGCGTAATTGGGTCTTTCAAAAGTTGATTGACAATACTTTTCGTATGTTTGCTCAATATCTTTTTATCACGTTCCGTTAAGTTAGGCATTTTTCTTTCTATGCTTTTCAACGTTTCAGATTGAATTGCCAACGCTTTTTCCCTTAAGGCAGTTATAACTGGAACTACCCCAAGCATGTTAACCCATTGATTGAAATGTACAATTTCCGCTTCAATCATCATCATAATCTTTTCCGCTGCTTTTTTCCGTTCTGCAAGATTTGCTTCAACAATTCCTTCTAAATCATCTATATCGTATAGGAATATATTCTCAGCCTCAGAAATTTGCGGATCAAGATCCCTTGGAACAGCAATATCCACCATAAACAGTGGTTTGTTCTTGCGCATTTTGTTAACAGAATCCATCATTTCTTTGGTAATGACATAATCTTTTGAACCAGTGGAACTAATCAAAATATCAGCTTCTACAAGAGCGCATTGCATTTCCTGGAGAGACTTAGCCGTGCCGTTGAAACGCTCTGCAAGATTTTGTGCCTTTTCAAACGTTCGGTTAATAACCGTTATGTTCGTTGCTCCACTGCCATGAAGATTTTCGATTGCTAGTTCGCCCATTTTACCCGCTCCAACAATAAGAACGTGCTTATCTTTTAAATCGCCAAATATTTTCTTTGCAAGTTCTACCGCGGCATAACTGACAGAAACCGCATTGGAGCCAATCTCTGTCTCGGAATGACCCTTTTTGGCAAGCGTTATTGCTTCTTTAAAAAGATGATTAAATATAGTCCCAGTCGAGCCTGCTTCTTGTCCAGTTAAAAAGCTATTGCGAACTTGTCCAAGAATTTGCGTTTCTCCTAATACCATTGAATTTAATCCGCATATCACTTTAAACAGATGCTCAATTGCCCCGTCCTGTTCATATATAAATAAGTATGGTGAAAACTCATCTTTATCCATGCGAAACCATTCGGCTAGGAAATCCTTTATGTAATATCGGCCGGTATGTAACTGGTCGACAACAGCATAGACTTCTGTCCGATTACAAGTAGAAACAATGACATTCTCTAAGATACTTTTTTTGTTCTTCAAGGCTGTCATTGCAGATTGTAATTCTTCCTCATTAAAGGAAAGTCGTTCCCGAATTTCCACAGGGGCTGTTTTATAATTTAAACCAACCGCTATGATGTACATAATAAGAGACCCCCCGTAACATCAACCATCACAATTAATTATAAAAAATCAGTAATTTGACTTATATATAAATTTCATTACTATTATAACACGTACGAAATTCATTGCTTTTAAAAAATGTGAAAAGAAAATGAATACTATGATATGATAAATTAGAAAAGCGTAAACCACACGCCTATCGGCTAAAATTAAGTTCCATATGTACAGTATCAAATATATACAGGATAATCAAGCAAAGTGGTTGAAAGTAGGATATGTATGAAAAATCAAAAAGTATTTGCTGGAATTATTTTATTAGGATTTGGATTCTATTTTTATCTTTCCCAAAATCATCTTGAATTATTTAAAGAATATATCACTTGGCCATCCCTTTTAATCATTATTGGAATTGCCTTTTTAATTCAAGGCTACAAAGGAAAAAATTACGAGGTCATTCTGCCTGGCGTCATTTTTATTGGTTTCGGATTACATTTTCATGTTGTTCATAAGTTATCGATTTGGCCAAATAATATGGGAATATTCCTTTTAATTATTTCACTGGGTTTTCTATTGCAGTATCAGAAAACACGTAATGGACTTTTTCAAGGAATGCTCTTTCTTGTTCTTTCTATTATCCTTCTTTTTTATGACAAAGTAATTGGCACCATAGATCTGTTACAAAATGGCGCAGCGAACTTTTGGAAGTATAGCCCCATCGCCCTAATTGTAATTGGGTTAATCCTTTTAGTGAAGAAAAAGTAAAAAAGGCTGGGACATAAGTAAAAAAATCATTGAAATTGGTTAAATCTACGAAAGCAAAAACGCATGAAATCAAGGTTTTTAAATTTGATTTCATGCGTTTTTTTGATTTTCACTGCGTTGTGTCCCAGCCTCAATTCTTTGCTTGTATGTTATTACGTAAACAGCATAAAAAGGAACCAATCAATCATAATGAGAAGAAAACATAAAATATGAATGGTTATAAACTATATCTACAAACACCCATCCTTTTAATATTTCCAAATTGCAGTTTTATCCCCTATCCGCTTTCCTTATCGCCGTGTTTCTTCAATGGTTTCTTTCCACCTTGTAAGGACCGTAGCTGGATCCTTTAAGGATATTTGGATCCCGGATGTGATGTCTGCATATTTAGCCTGATCTTCTCTAAATAATTCTACCTTTGCGGAAAAGCGTTCTAACGGATGCTTTGCTCCTTCTAATATCCCCAATGGAGATAATGCAAGACGGAGATAATTTACCTTCCCTTTATAGACCGCAACTAATAAGGCCTTTTTGGTTCTTAGGCAATTTTTGGTGGTTGTGGTTCCTGGCCAGAGTGCGAGCCGTAAGTTTTCTTTGTCGATTGCTACAATTTCACCTGTACTAACCATCGCATTATGTGGCCATCCATCCTCTGTTACGGTCATTAAAAACATTGCTTCATGCTGTTTATTTTGAAGGTCTTCACCGTTCAGAAGTTCTAACAATTCCTCAGATAATTCCAATAGTAACAAATCCTTTCATAAAAAAATCTACAAATGCTAGGACAGGGCTAGTCCCCTTTTAGACTAGCCCTGCTGTAATGGATTATTATTTTATATATTTTGCCGGAAGAGCTGGCACATTTTCAGCTAATGGAATATCAGCTGGGTTCACCTTGAATGCTCGATTGTACTTTTCAGGATTCGTGATAGTTTCAGGCTCAATGGAACGCCATGTAAAAATACATACCGGACACATATAAACCTCCCAAGCACCTTCAACCGGTGATTTTGATACAACTGTGGCTTCTTTTGATTCACATCGCGGACAAGTATGCATATCCGAACACTCCTTTTATTGTAATAATTCTCGTAACCGTTGTTCCCACTTATCTACATTAAGCGGAGAATCTAGCGGCTGTGAATAATGGCCTCTCGTTTCAGGTGCTACTGGTGTCGTTGCATCCAGGATCATTTTATGAGTGATTCCGGAAGGCTCTGAACCGGGATCCAGTGCAAGAACAGAAAGATCTGGAATAATCACCGCGTCGTGCTTTGGATGCATCTTGGTTGATAGGGCCCACATCACTTGCGGAAGATTAAATGGATCCACGTCTTCATCCACAACAATTACTAGTTTACAATAGCCTAAGCCATGAGGAGTGGTTAAGGCGCGCATTCCTACTGCCTTGGCAAACCCTCCGTAGCGACGTTTAGTAGAAATAATAGCGACTAATCCATGAGTATACATTGCATTTACCGCTTCAATTTCATTAGGAAATGCTTCTTTCAATTGCTGGTATAATGGAACACTAGTATTAATCCCAACCATATAGTCGGTTTCCGTCCAAGGCATTCCGATATAAAGATGTTCAAAAATAGGATTCTTGCGGTGATATACACGATTAATTTTTATAACTGGCATGCTTCTTCCGCCAGAATAGTGACCAGTAAATTCACCAAATGGTCCTTCAAATTCACGGACACCTGCTAAAAGCTCGCCCTCCAGGACAACCTCTGCTCCCCATGGTATATCGAGGTTCGAATCCTTTGCTTTTACAATTCGGTATGGCTCGCCTTGAATGGCACCTGCCATCTCATATTCTGATTGATCATAAAGTAAAGGGGTAGCTGCTGCGGTTGTAATCGCAGGTTCATTTCCAAGCGCAATTACAACAGGCAAATTTTCACCGCGTTCTTCTGCCTGGCGCAGATGGATAGCGATATCATGCTGAGGTACCGGTTGGATTCCCAAACAGTCTTTTCCTTTCACTTGCATGCGGTAAATTCCGACATTTTGTTTTCCGAAGTGATCCGGATCATCCAAATCACGTGAAATGACACATGCTTTATCAATATAAAATCCACCATCACCCTGATTCAAACGGAACAATGGTAAAATCTCAAAAAGATTGATGTTCTCTGTGATTTCTACTTCATGGAATGGTGCTGTTTCCTCTCGTTGAACAGGCACTGGAAACTGGTCATAACGACGGGCGAACTCAAAGAATTGATCCTTTAACGGCGTATTCTTTGGCAACCCCATCATTAAAGCATGGTTTGGCCATGAACCCATTACATTCATCGCTACTTTTGCATTTGTATATCCATAAATGTTATCAAACAGCATTGCCGGAGTTTCAGAACCAAGCTTGCTCATCGCCTTGGTTGCTGCTGCAATATCCGGTTCAGGCTTTACTTCATCATGTATGGTCAGAAGCTGACCTTCTTTTTCTAATGTAGCAAGAAAATCACGAAAATCTTTATAGGCCATTATAAATCCTCCTGTTTTTTAGGTTTCATTCCTTCCCAGCGTTTCGCCTCTGACATATCAATACCAAATTGGTCCAACGCCCTGAAAGCAATGTGATTTACCATATCATCCAGATTCTGTGGATGATTGTAAAAGGCAGGCATAGGCGGAAAAATAATAGCGCCCATGCGGGAAAGCTCCAGCATATTTTCAAGATGAATTGTATTTAATGGAGTTTCTCTCGTCATTAATAGTAGTTTTTTTCTTTCTTTCAACATGACATCCGCTGCGCGTGCAAGTAAGTTATCGGCTAGTCCCATCCGAATGGAAGCCAGTGATTTCATACTGCATGGTGCCACAATCATGCCATCAACCCGGAAGGATCCGCTTGAAATTTTAGCGGCCTGATCTTTGTAGGAATAGTTAAAATCTGCGATTTGTTCTATTTCCTTCACGGTATAAGATGTTTCGAAAGGTACGTTAGCTGTTGCCCACGGGGACATAACCAGGTGGGTTTCAACATTCACTTGCTTTAATAGTTCAAGAATGCGAATGCCGAAAATGACGCCCGTTGCTCCAGAAATACCAACTATGATTCTCATCTGTTCCCACCTTTCTCCTTCAGCGTATATATTCATGTACTACAGTAAGTAAGTGTACTCTTTGAATGTAGATAAATAAAATATATATATTTTATGCAATGCATATATTAAACTTATGCACCATTTGGAATTCTTCTCTTTAATCGGGAAATGCTAATGACGGAAAACAGAACCTATATGGAGAGGAGGATGCAGTTTGGAAGAAACGAAGTACAAATACTACGTATTTATCGCTGGTGAGTCAAAGACCAATTAGCTTCTTAGTGTGTTTTGCAAGGTAGAAGGTTTCACAAAGGATGAGGCTAGAGAGAAGGTAGCGACTGTATTATAGAAACACAAAGAAGGTCACACTTATCAACTCTATTATCTCGGAGTGATTGATTTTCATAATTTAGATATGGAAGTTGTGGAAAAACAGGCAGAGCTTTTCGATAAATACGATTCCGTTTGGATTCTTAATTGCTCCTTCAGCAGTAATCAATAAATGATGGGAAAAAGGGTGTTCAAACTTCGGACTCTTTTTTCTGGTTATCTCACACAAAATAGTGTATGCTCCATCTGTATATGCAAAATGCATTTGGATAGTTTTGATAAGATTAGAGGAGAACTTATGGATATTCGTCAGCTTCGCTATTTTCAAACCATAATAGAAGAAAAACAGATAACGAAAGCAGCGAGGGTGCTTCATATAGCCCAGCCAGCACTAAGTCTGCAATTAAAGCAATTAGAGGAAGAGCTTGGTGTTACATTAATTATTCGAGAAGGAAAACAATGGCTGGTAACGGAAGCCGGGCAAATTCTATATGAGCGTTGCAAACAGCTGCTTCAGTCCATTGACACGATTAAAGGAGAACTATCGGAAATAAAAAAAGGCATTGCGGGAACTGTTAGGATCGGTACTTCCACCATTTGTGTATCCCATCTTGCCCCGCATTTAACGAAGTTCCACAACGATTTTCCTAAGGTATATGTGAAGATTTTCAATGGTGATACACATTATCTAGAGGAACTCCTGCAGCAGAATATGATTGATATTGCCCTGCTTTTGCTTCCGGTAGAAGGCAAAGATTATGAAATCGTACCTTTAGAGGACGATCCATTTGTTGTCGTAATCCCGAGACAATGGGAAGATCGTTTCCCTAAAGACTCTATAAGCCTTGAAGAAGTCGCGCAACAGGATCTTCTCTTGGGAAAAAGAATGTCCGGTATAGGGATGTACGAAAATATTCTTTCTCATTTCCATCAATACGATCTCCATCCAAATGTTGTTTTGGATGGCCCTGATATTTCTACGATTCTTACTTTTGTAGCAACCGGCATGGGGATGACGATTATTCCGCGTTCCGAAATCCATCAGGCATACGATGGGAAATTCAAGGTACTTACTATTAAAGAACCTTTTCTTAACGCAAAGCCTGCTGTCGTTTGGATGAAGGATAAATATATGTCAAAAGCGAGCAGAAAGCTGATTGAGTTTCTGACTTCCTTTGGAATATAACACTCTTAAGCAAAATGAAAATAAATTTGTGTCCATTATAAAAAGTCATGTTAATTTAAAAAGTCTATATATTTGCTTTTTAAATTGGAATCCAATTATTGCAAAGTAACTGATTGGTGGCACCAAGAATAGTAAAATGAGAACTGCATTTCGATTAAGGCTAGTGCCTGGATATTTTTAAAAGCTTTTACTTGCATTATTTCTTTATGGCAAAAGCCAATAGGCTAATTATAAATTGAGTAAGGATACTTCGGAACTAATATATACATTTCGTTCTAATTCGATACGTTCTAAGGAGGTATACATTTGCTATCAATATGGAGCAAATGTTATTAACTTGATAATAAGGGACCAATTATGGAAATAAAACTCCGATTACTATTCCCATAACCATGTTTCTCCATCCTCTACTTCCTTCAAAAACATAAAAATGTATGAATTTACTTCTAACTTCAAATACTTTTAATGATATTCCTGAATATCACTTTATTCAGAATATCCTATCCTATCAATGAGGTGATTCGTAATGAGCTATCGAAGTCAATTAGATGAACATTCTCAAGAGTTTCACCATAATTGGACAAGACCTAAGCGTTCAAAATCCCAAGTAAATGGGCATACGAGAGTATCTCAAACAAATATAATTCTCAGAAGTAACGCAAAGGCTCATAGGTGGTAAAGGATATCTGAGTAGACAAAGAAAGAAGGCGTTTGTCCTTCTTTCTTTTGTATGCATCATTTCTACATATGTACATGTATTAGGTACGCCTATCCGTTTATCTGATAGTATATCTTTTTCATTCAATTTTACTTTCAACAGTAAAAAGGAATAATTTTTCTTAGATTCATGCCTTGAAACTCCAGGAAATAATCTAAAAACGAAAGTCACGCTTTCTGGTTAGTCGTTTAACGCCTTCGGTACAAACAAAGCTACCTAAGACTCCAACTAAAACGCTAGATGAAAGAATCTTAAATAAAAAATAAAAACCTGTACCGATCATACAATCAAGAATGAAAAATCTTTTGATTGTTGAATGATTTATTGTATAGAATACAACTTGATGTTGATTTTTCATATTGCTTATCACACCTAAATGTTTTTTCCTATGGATATGATTAAATAAGATTGTCCTATTCCACCGTCCATCCCTTTACCTTTCATAAAAAACGAGATCAAAACCATGTATCAACATTGTCCTATACTGACTTAGGAGATATTTTAGATTCCTAAAAAAAAACACCTCCTCCATCATACTAAATATGATGGAGGAGGTGTTTCCTTCCCCTTTTCGTTTGCTTCTATTAAATCAATGGTTATCGTAACATCCCTATTGATATATTTTTCCAATGTTTCCATGACGTCCTCTTCATCAATGAAGAAATCATTTACATATTTCGTTCCACTAAAATATATTTGCTTTCCTTCAAAGTAATAGATTTCAGCATGCCCTTTAAAGTTTCGAACTAATTCTTTTGTATCGGCATGATGAACAATAATATGTAAAGCAATATATTGATCATCAAATGTTTCAAATGCCTTTGCCACGGGAATATGGTTAATCAATAAAACAGCAGATCCTTTTTCTTCTTTTTTTTCAATATGTCCCGTCACTTCTATGCTTTTTTTCTCCTTCTCCATAAAAGATTTCCTTTCCACTATACTATAAATGAATATCGAAATTAGTATAACAAAACTCTTTCATGAAGTATAACTATCTTAACTTTCCGATAAAGAGCGAATACGTCTGAGGGAAGGAAATAAAACCATCCAAAGACCGGCAACGACAATGGTGCCAATGCCACCAATGAACACAGCTGGAACCGTCCCAATTAAACCAGCCAATGTACCAGACTCAAATTCCCCAAGCTGGTTGGAAGTTCCAATAAATAAAGAATTGACCGCGTTGACTCGTCCTCTCATCTCATCTGGAGTTTGCAACTGGACAAGCGAAGATCGGATCACGACACTAACTACATCAGAAGCCCCGATTATCAATAAGGCTACTAATGAAATAATTAGATTAGTAGATATCGCAAAGAGCATCGTCGCCAACCCAAAAATTCCAAGTGCACCAAACAAAATTGGTCCAAACGCTTTTTTTAGAGGATAATATGCCAGCACCATAGACATGATTAATGCCCCAACCGCTGGTGCAGTTCTCATTAATCCAAGACCTAAAGGGCCGGTATGTAAAATATCTTGAGCAAATATCGGTAATAGTGCTGTAGCTCCGCCCAGCAAGACCGCAAAAAGATCCAAGGAAATGGTACCTAGAATAACCTTATGACGATATACGAATACCAATCCCATTAACATAGAACGCAATGTAACAGGTGCTGAAGACCTTTGGACTGCATTGTCCTTCAATCGAATAAAAAATGTAAGAATAGCTGAAATAGATAATGCGACTGTTACAGTTGCGTAAACAAATACAGGTCCAACCGCGTAAAGTACCCCACCCAAGGAGGGACCCACAATTTGCGCTGTTTGTCCTGCCGATGTGCTCCAAGCGATGGCTGGTTGAAGGATTTTCTTCGGCACAAGCTGCGGCAATAATGCGGAAGAAGCTGGGTCTTCAAAAGAACGGCAAGAACCAAGGATAGCAGCTACCACCAAAATTTGTACTTTGGTTAGCCATCCCCCAATACTTCCATATAATAAAAACGCCGCCGTAAGCACCTCAATGATTTGACATATATACACAATTTTTCTGCGGTTGAAGCGGTCTGCAACCTGACCTACCACCAATGTCAAAAGTACCATTGGAATAAACTGGGCTAACCCCACTAATCCGAGGCTGAATGCATCATGGGTCAATGCATACATCTGCCAACCAATCGCAACAGACAACATTTGAAATGAAGTCGAAGATAAAATTCGGGAAACCCAATAATTTGCAAAAGATGGCTGTTTGAGAATGGAACCACTTAAACTTGCCAAGTAAAAATCACATCCTTTTATAGTTTAGATAGAAGTACACTTGTCCATTTAGGAACACGAAATATTATACTATTTTTATTTCAAGATTGTTATAAATTTTTTTAATAAATGGTTCCTTGCAACAAAACGCTATTCAAATATGTTAATGCATTTTAGCAGGAAAAAGACTCCCTGCTTTTCTATTCAAGGACGGAAACTGAGTTTCATAACGTTAAGGAAATTTCAATATTAAAGAGCCCAGTTTCCCTTTTAAATATAGGGAAACTGGGCTCTTTTTCGTTACAGTATAACAAGTACCTTACATAAAAAATTTAATTCTGATCCTTTCAGTAATATTCTATTTTGTGTCTATAAAATATCATATTTTGAAAAATCATAAACAGAAGCTCTGGTGGAAAAGTAAATATGCTCCAAATTTTCAAATCAAAAGTCCTGTAGAAAAACGCTGCAATACAACAAGAAAGTTCTGATTTAAGAAAATCCAATATCTTAAACAGAGGAATTGAATTATATAAATGACTTAAACTGCTATCACATTGACAGATAGCCTGATTAGAATTAGTGTTACTGAAACAGAAGTAGATTTGTTGGCTATGTTCTCTTAGAACTGTCTTAAAGCCGAAATCTGCCAATAAGCATGGAAGTTATGACATCGAACTTAGTGCTTGATTTAGGGTTGCATAAGTCTCCACATTACGGAAATCCAGTCCTAGCTGAACAGCTGTTTGTGCTATTTCAGGTCTAATCCCTGATAAAATGGTTTTAATCCCTATTAATTTTAATGCTGTTACCAGATGAAAAATTTGTTGAGCAACCATTGTATCAATCATAACCACACCTGACAAATCAATGACTAGAAGCTCAACACCCAATTTGACACATTGCTTTAACGTATTGTCTATCATGAACTTTGCTCGTCTCGTATCAATTTCACCTACAAGAGGAAGCATAGCTGTATTGTTATAAAGCGCAATAACTGGACAACTCAATTCTTGTATCAATTCCTGTTGAGCCAATAATCGTTGTTCTGCATAATATTGATGTTCTTCTACAAAACTTAGAATCACTTTATCGAATGCTTTAATAATTATATTATTCCATCTATCTATCATTTCAGTAGTATATGTACCCTCGTGTATCGCCACGAATTCCTTTATAAAAGAAAGATATTGCTCCCGTACCCTAAAAAATTCTCTTATTATATATTGAATAGGTGTATTTAGGTGATGCGGATCTTGCGCTATGGTGTGAATCCACTTTTGAAAATCCTCCAGAAATATGCTTTCCTCTTTCACAAAAACCTCACAAAGATGTATGTGGAAATCATAGTTTTGTTTTTTTAAATCATTTATAACATCAGGATTTTCAGAAGAATATACCCCTGATGGATCACTTTTATCTAAAGAATCATACCACTGTTCTGTAAAACTAGATGCTTTTGTCAATAAAAATGTATGCAACTCTTTGTTTCTATGCAAAATGAATCTCCCCTGATTTAATCATTTATAATAATTTTTGTTATGTATGACTGTCATACAGACTACGTACTGGGTATCTACATACGAAATGACTTAATATCACTCTTATTGTTTATTCTGGATACATGATTATTATACCAACGAACTTAGCCCATTTTCCTTTATATGCTGAACTATGTTAATTATTATTATTTGTAAATTTATTATTAGACATTTTCAATCTTCTGTTTTAGGTGTATATGTGTCAAAACCCAGTATCTGTTATTTTTCCTAAATAGCCATTTTAGCCACATATAACGAAATTAGAGACCGTTAAAATTCTTAAAAAACCACTCCAAATTGGCAATAAAAGTAATTAAAAGTGAGATATATGAAATAAAATAGGTCTTTCTTTAGATTTATATAGAAATAATAAGAAGGAAACAGTTGCAGACAAATCGGATGAAAGTACACCACTATCTTTCATCCCATATTGAAAAATTATTAGGAACTAACCACTGTATTAGCTTGTCTGAGAAAATAAAGAAACAGAACCAAAATAAAGGGCAAGAATTTATTCTTATTGAACGGCTATCTAATAAGTTCAACTTTATATTCAAATAATCCTCTTTGGTTATTACATATGACGGAAAATCATTATGTATAAAAATAGATCTGAACCCAAAAATAGATTCAGATCTTAAGTGAAAAGGTAAGGTAGCTTTTATCCATTCATTTTAACTTACGCCCAACATACTGCTCCAACGATAATGAGGAGTATGAACAATACTACGATAAGCGCGAAGCCGGCACCAGCACCATAGCCTCCGCCATATCCATAGCCTTCGCCGTAGCCTCCGCCACAAAAACCAAAGCCCATATAAACAACCTCCCTTACACCATGATTAGATGGTATTCGATTTTACCGCCAACCATCTTCTCCATCAATCCAGTTACAACACATTCGTTTTTCATTTCAATACCTTTTCACTAATTAGTAATAAGGTATGTTGCCTTTTTAACTATTGGAAAGGCATTAAAACTAGTATCAATGAATTTTTCACAACGTATCTGTCTGAATTTGCTCATTTTTATTCTCTATAGACGTATTTGGATATTGGTCGATGTTCCAATCCTGTCTATAAAAAAAGCCACAGATTGAAATCTGTGGCGATTCTAAGGGGACCTCCCCTCTTTACCAAACGAACAAACCGACAAACATTGCACTCAATAGGGAAACAGCCACACCGCTCACTAAAAGTCTCCAAACATTTTTTCCAATGATACTAGACTTTTCTTCTCCCATAATCGAACTAATAGCTCCGTAAATCATCCCAACCGTGCTGAAATTAGCAAAAGAAGTCAAAAAGGTTGTCGCAACAGCAACGGTATGAGGAGGCAAGGAATGTATATGTTTCTTTAAATCCATCATCGCTACAAATTCGTTGGTGGATAATTTAATTCCCATGAGTTGCGCCACATACATAGCATCATGGCCAGATAATCCAAGTAAATAAGCAAAAGGACTAAAAATAAAGGAGAATATTTTTTGAACAGTTAAGCCATGGACAATAAATCCTAAAATTCCATTAGCACAAGCGGTTAATGCAACATAGCCAACAACCATAGCTAAAATCACAATAACCATGCGCATACCGACAAGCATACTATTGGAAATGGTAGAGAAGAAATCTTTACGTTCTTTTTTAGACGGAACGTAAACAACATCTTCTTCTTTCGCAACATCAATAGGATTTAAAACACTTGAGAGCAATAAAGCATTTAAACAATTTAAAGGAATCGCTGCAAAGACATACTCTCCAGGAACCATGCTTAGATAAGCTCCGATGATCGACCCACTAATACTGCTCATACTCATGATTCCAAAGGTAAGCAGTCTTTTTTCCTTTAAAACGGAGAGCTGCTGTCGGATAACAGCTAAGGCTTCTGTATTACCAAGGAACATCATTTGCAGGGAAAAGAAGCTTTCTAGCTTAGGTAAGCCTGAAACTTTTGAAATCACCCAACCTACTTTATCAATTATCCACGTTAAAATTCCAAAGTAACTTAAAATATCAAAGAATGTAATGATGAAGATAATTGGCATTAAGGCACTAAAGAAAAAATCAACAGTAGGGTTTGCCATTACGGATGGGAAAGCAAAAGAGATTCCTTCGTTGGCACTAGATATGAGAAAAGTAAAAAACGATGCAATTTTATCGATAACCCAAATCCCGATTTTGGTTCCCAGCATAAACCAAGTAATAAGCAGTTCTACTATGATTAAACTGATTATGGGTCTCCACTTTACTTTTCTTTTACTTGGAGAACAAAGAAATACAAGACCAAATACAATTAGGATTCCTAATATATTCAATAAAAAAAACATGTAAACAACTCCTTAATAGGATTCCCTGTACAAAGCCCCTTTTCACCCCGCCACAGACTGAAGCATGAAACCATAAGAGCTGCAAAGAACCTATTTCGATACACTCATTTAAAAAAATTAGTATCTAAGGAAATAGTTTGCATGTTTATATCTTAGTTTATTCACACTTCCCTGTAGTCCGACAATTATGGCTGCCGGGTAGAAACTATCAGACCATCCATCTGATATTATACAAGGATCATTTTTTTAGACTTGATAAGTTTATAACACCTGTTCAAATCCGACAATATATATAGAAAAAGTTGTAATCATGTTATAAATGGTAATAATGAAAAGATTCAATACTGAGGGAAGTTTAATACTTTTTTTGATTTTCCTTGTGTTCACAATCGTTTTACGGTCTCTCTAAAATTTTCCATTTAAAGGCTAACCTTGTGCTATAATAGCATAAATATTGGACAAAGGTGGTGCAAAACATAATGATAGATTCTCCCTTTATTAGAAGTGTGATTTTAAAAAGAGATATAGTTCCTTCATTTAAACAATATCCATTTAATCTTCCAAGTTTTATAAATTTGGAGCAATTACCATTCCATCCTAAGGTTACATATCTTATTGGGGAAAATGGTATGGGAAAATCAACATTATTGGAGGCAATTGCGGTTGCTTTGGGCTTTAATCCAGAAGGTGGTTCGTTTAACTTCCATTTTTCAACATATGAGTCACACTCTGACTTAACTGACTATATTAAAATTATAAAAGGAGTAAACAAACCAAAAAATGGGTTCTTCCTAAGAGCAGAAAGCTTTTATAATGTGGCAACAAACATTGAAGAATTAGACAGTATGCCCGGAGGTCCAAGGATAATTGACTCCTTTGGTGGTAAATCTCTACATGAACAATCACACGGAGAGGCATTTTTCTCGACTTTTCTTCATCGTTTTGGTGAAGAGGGAATTTACATACTAGATGAACCGGAAGCAGCCCTTTCCCCTTTAAGACAAATGTCCATGATTACAAGAATTCATGATTTAGTAAATGAAAAATCACAATTCATTATCGCTACCCACTCCCCTATTATCATGGCCTATCCAAACTCGGTTATTTATGAATTGAGTGAAGAAGGAATACAAGAAAAGAAATTAGAAGAAACCCATCATTTTCAGATTATGAAGCAATTCTTTGACGAACCTAATAGAATCCTAAATCATCTTTTGAATGACTAATATATATTAACTTTCACAGAGGGACGATTGATGTTCCTCCTTTCTTTAGATCGGCCATTAATACATTAAACTCAAATAATTGGTAGATAAAACAGATTAGTATCTTCCTCAAACATATGGACTACAGAAAAGTCGATTACCACACAAGTTCCAGTTCTTCTTGTTTATATTGCTCCTCTTTTATTATTTAAGCCTATTAATGACTTTGATCCATTTATTTGAACGATAATAATGTATAAACCCGATAATAAGCAAAATGACTCCAAAAGTAATGGAAATGTACGCCGTAATTTCTAGTTTTACGTTTTTATCAAAAAACTGAATTAATGCAGCAGAAGCGGCAAAGAATGCTAAGGATGTTCGAATGTAAGCTAATAAGGTGCGAATATTAGCCAGCTTGGTTCTCTCCATTGCTAATAATTCGCTTGCAGATGCTGAGTTTTGCTCCTGTTTCTTCATATTTCTTCTCCTTTTACAAAAGATACCGATATGATAAATAAGTCCTATATAATATCCCCTTCTTTTCCTAAAAATTAAAAATAGAAACTCTTTCACGAGGGCATGATTATTAGTAAAGAGAAACCGCCTATTCTGAAGGAGACACGATAATGACTCGTAGCCAAAACGTCATTCCCTCCCTTGCATCCAATTCTATTCTGCTTGGTTCTTTGTTAGCTATCGTAGGTGGATTTTTGGATACCTATACGTATATCAGCAGAGACGGGGTATTTGCGAATGCTCAAACGGGCAACATCGTCTTGCTCGCGATAAAAGTGGCAAGTGGCGATTGGAAACATTCTTTTATTTATCTTCCCCCAATCATGGCTTTTTTTCTCGGTGTTTTGATAGCAGAAATCGTAAAAACATCACGTCTTAGAGAATGGTTATATAGCTATCGACGTGCTATACTTTTGCTTGAATGTATGGTATTAATAATTGTCGGATTTTTGCCGAGCAATATACCTAATGTAGTGGTAACGGTATGTATTGCCTTTGTATCATCGGTGCAAATTTCTACTTTCAACAAACTAGATAAATGGTCGTACAATTCAACCATGACTACCGGAAATCTGCGAACCGCCTCTCAAGCTGCTTATTCTGCATTGATTCATAATGATGACGAAGCAGAAGAAAAATGTAAGAAGTTTTTTATCATCATCTTTTGTTTTTTATTGGGTGCATTAATGGGAACGATTTCGACTAATCATTTAGGCAATACATCGATATGGATTGCAGCAGGGATTTTATTCATTGCATTAATCCTATATCACAGAGATAAAGGTTATTTTAAGCATTCAGGCAGGTAAACCAAAAAATGACACGATCATTCCATGTCGTGTCATTCAATATGTGATTCATTAATTTTCAGCAGTCTATAAGCCACCACAATTGGAGGGATTGTCCTTCCTTTGGGATGCTGGATTCTCTTTATCCGGTTCTTTTACTACAGATTCCAATCCATATCCAGTTGAACTAATTTCCAATACTTCTTCTGTGTTCTGATGTAAACTTCCAGTCAGATGATCTTTTTTCATAAGGGCCTCCCTAAAGTTATTTGCTACTATTGTGCCTCATTTCTTAGGAGAAATTCTTTTGTAATAAAAAACAATAATCTAACTATTATACATCCTTAGAATATTATGTATATAATGAAAGACATACCAAAGAAAAGGAGTGCTAATAGATGAGCATAGAAAAAATAAGAGATTTTGTATCTGCTAATCAACTTGAATTCTTAGATCCACTTTATACTTTACTATGGCAGAAAAGTATTAGTGCTCAAAACGATGGTGTAGTAGATTGTGCAAACCTTGTTATGGAAATGATGAAGGAACTTGGAATTACGACACAACTCATTGAAACAGAAGGACATCCAGTTGTATTTGGTGAACTTATGGATCCTGCCAATACTTTTACCCTTTTAATCTACGGTCATTATGATGTTCAGCCTCCGGAGCCTTTAGAAAAATGGGAATCTAATCCATTTGAACCAGAGATCCGTAATGCAAGAATCTATGCTAGAGGTGCTGGTGACAATAAAGGACAGTTAGTAGCCCAGCTTCTAGGCGTAAAAACGTATTTAGAAACAATGGGCAAAATGCCAATCAATTTAAAATTTGTTTTTGAAGGAGAAGAAGAAATCGGCAGTATTCATTTAGCCTCCTTCGTAGAACAACATAAAGAATTGCTAAAAGCCGATTTAGTTTATACATCAGACGGTTCTTTGCATGAAAGCGGCTCCCCTACCATCCTGTTAGGTGTGAGAGGAATGCTTGCGATTGAACTTGAAGCAAAGGGCGCAGACCGTGACAACCATTCAGGGAACAATGGCAATATTGTCCCAAACCCTGTCTGGAAATTATTAGACCTTCTCGAAACTATGAGAGACAAAAATGGCAAAGTGTTAATCGAAGGATTTTATGACAATATTCTTCCTTTGACAGAGTACGAAAAACAATTACTAAAGAAACTGCCTTTTGATAAAAAAAGTGTTGGAGAGAAAATTGGTTATCCCCAATTAGAGATGAGTGGCGAAACCTACTATCGAAAATTAACAATGGAGCCTACCTTTAATATTTGTGGTGTCGAAAGTGGATATACAGGCGAAGGCATCAAAACCATTATCCCATCCACTGCACGTTTGAAAATGGATATCCGATTAGTAGTAAATCAGGATCCAATAGATATCTTTAATAAAATAAAAGCACATGTTTCCCTTCATGCTCCAGATGTACAAGTAACATATTTAGGATCGATGGAACCTTCACGTACAAATGCGGAATTGGAAGTGGTTAAAACAGTTGCTCAAGCAGTTCATCAAGCCTTTCATACAGAACCACTTATTCAACCAGCAATGGGCGGCTCTCTTCCTAACTATGTATGGACAAAAATACTGGAACTCCCATCTGTCATCGTTCCTTATGCAAATTTCGATCAAGGGAATCATTCTCCTAATGAAAATATTAAAATACATAATTTTTTAAGTGGGATTGTTTGTACAGCGCATGTCATTCATACATTAGGGAAAGTTGCGAGGGAAAATTAGATTTTTGGAGTAATTACTGCATGATCTTGAATGGAATCTAAAATATAGCAAGCCTTTCAACCGTAAGGCTTGCTATATTTTTTTATTCACTTACAAATGGATGAATCGGCTTCAACATAAAATCAAAGGCTAAGTCCTGATGCGAATGAATTAGGTATTCATGATGAACCGGTGCACCCCAGCTGTCATCTCCGCCAACACCCATTTGCTTTCCAACTGTTACAACCGTATAGTGAATATTTGGTAATTCATAATGGTGCAGGGCATTTTCCAGTTCAAACGCTGTATAAGGGGAAAAATTACATTCCAGTGGTTCCGTAACGGCTGATAGCTTGAGTCCAAATCCATCCCTGTTTTTAACACTAACCCGTCTGACCCCTGTTCGATTACCGGATTCCTGCGGCATAATATATTCGGATAAATTGTTGGAAACGCAATTATTAAATATTCCTAGTTTTGCTCCATTACACCGGTCAGAATAGTTTTCCTCCGGTCCCTTTGCATACCATTCCAGCAAATGATAATCAGCTGGGACTTTAAATGTAAGGGCGAATATAGGCATCTGCGGAAGATGATCTGCTCCATGATAAATTGCATTTACATAAATACTTCCGTCTGGATACACAGTGTAAATAGTGTTAACTTCTATTTCAGCAAGAATAGAAAACTTATACGTAAATACTATGCGAGTAAACCCCTGACCTTCTGTAACTTCTATATTGATACATTTTCTTGCTAAACTCGCTGCATACCAAACACCTGAATTATATCCTTGAGAAAAACCCCTGTCATTATCTGTAGTGGCTCTCCAGAATAGCGGCGTAATTGGTGTAGAAATCATCTCATTTCCAAAATAGTTTAAGGAAATAATACTCCCTACTTGTTTAGAAAATAAGATGGAGAATTCTTTTCCGTGAATGCCAATGTTAACATCACCGTGAACTACTTTAAAGTTTCCAGTCGGAATCGATGATTTTTGATTTTCCTTTTCCGTAAAAACATACTCTCCAAATGCGATTTCGTATCCTGCAGCTGCCCAAAGGCTGTCTTCTTTTAATCTAGCTAAAACATGAATGCAATATTCTCCTTCAAACCTGAAAATATTATTGGGCCACTTAAACACTGCCCTTCCATCGTTCAATGGCGCTACACTCACTTGCAGAATATCTCGAAATAATTCTTTCCCTTCATGATAAAGGATATATTCCAAATCATATTCCGAAGTATCCAAAAATAGGTTTTCGTTCCATATGGTTATACCCTCCCGATCAGGAAGTAATTTCAAATTTTGATATAAATATTTTACTTCCTGCATCTTTGGTGACGGCTTACGGTTTGCGTAGACAATACCATTTGTACAAAAAACGTAATCGGTAGGACGATCATCAAAATCTCCGCCATATGCTAGAAATTCCTTTCCATATCGGTCTTTCTTCACCAGCGCCTGGTCGATATAATCCCATATAAATCCGCCTTGATACATTGCGTATTTTCGTTCTAAGTCTGTATATTTTTTCATACCGCCAAGGGAGTTTCCCATCGCGTGCATGTATTCACAGCTAATATAAGGCTTATTAGGATTTTTCGATAAATATTTTACAATTTCTGCAGGTTTTGCATACATTCGGCTTTCTATATCACTGGTATCATCAAAATCTCGGTTATGAAAAACTCCCTCATAGTGGACAAGCCGGGAGGAATCTACCGATTTAAAGTAGCGAGAAACATTTAAAATGACCTCCCCTGCATATGATTCATTCCCACATGACCAAATTAAAATAGATGGATGGTTTTTATCGCGCTCATACATCGAAATAGCACGGTCTAAAACAATATCTTGCCACTCTGATTTGTTTCCTGGTATGTTCCATGAAGGCTCAATTTCCCCCATTTTTTGCCAAGATCCATGTGTTTCCAAGTTCATCTCATCTATTACATAAATTCCATATTGATCACATAAATCGTACCATTCACTTTGATTAGGGTAATGAGAGGTACGAACGGCGTTAATATTGTTCTGCTTCATCGTTTTTATATCCCAAAGCATATCTTCTTTTGTGATAGATCGTCCCCTTCGACAATTAAATTCGTGGCGATTCACCCCTTTGAAGACAATACGTTCCCCGTTCAGTTTCATTATCTTATCAACTAGCTCGAATTTACGGAATCCAATGTTTACTGGTACTACTTCTACTAAACTTTCGTCTATTTTAAATACTTGAATATAGAGCTTATATAAATATGGTTTTTCTGCACTCCATAGCTTTGGTGATTCCAGTGAACAGCTTATGAATCTTTTTTCATTAGCATTTTGATTTTCTGCTGTTCGAGCTACTAATGTTCCGCTAGCATCATATAAATCTCCAACTATTTTAGCTTCCTCTGCTGATGATAAAGCTAAATCTAGCTTTAGTATCCCTTTTGAAAAAGTAGAATTTAAATCGGTTACAACTTTGACATCGCTTATATGAATGTCAGGAATAGTATAAAGATATACATCACGAAATATCCCTGAGAATCGCCAAAAATCTTGGTCTTCCAACCAACTTCCTGTACTTCTTTGGTAAACCTCCACAGCCAGTTTATTATCGTGATCCTGAAGATACGGCGTTAATTCAAATTCTGATGGAGTAAAGGAGTCCTCGCTATAACCGACAAATTCTCCATTCAGCCACACAAAAAAGGCTGATTCCACTCCCTGGAAAGAAATAAATACAGGTCTATCCTGCATATTTTTCGGTAAATCAAAATACCGAACATAACTTCCGACCGGATTATCATCCTCCGGAACTTCCGGTGGCCGAATTGAATGAATACCGTCCCAAGGATACATGGTATTTACATATTGAGGTTTCCCGTAACCCTGCAGTTGAATATGCCCTGGTACTTGAATGTCTCCCCAATTAGAGCAGTTAAATTCGAATTGAAAAAAATTTTTGGGCCTACTTCCAGGATTCACAGAATAATGAAATTTCCAATATCCATTTAATCCATAACGCATTGGCATCGGACCCGCATTTTTCGCTTCCTCCATTGTTTCATAGTACGAATGATTTGAATGAGCCTTAATCCGGTTAACTGCATAGACTTTGACGTCTGATAGCCAATGAATATCTGGACTTGTTACCATCTTAATCACCTTTTTCTTTAAAATTTATTTGACAGAACCCATCATTCCAGCTACAAAATGTTTTTGCATAATAAAGAAGATAAGTGCTGCAGGTAGGGTAGCGATAACGATTGCCGTCATGATCATTCCATAATCAGGAGCGTAACTGGAACCGAGATTGGATATTAATAACGGAATTGTTTGATTCTCTGGAGTTTGTAATATAACCAATGGCCATAAATAACTATTCCAAGAGGATGTGAACGTAATAATGGCTGCAGCAGCATAGCTTGTTTTCATGGTTGGAATATAAATTCTAAAGAAAATTCCAAACTCCGTTAATCCGTCCATTCTTCCAGCTTCAAGTATTTCCTTAGGAAACATCTTCGTGCTTTGACGAAAAAAGAAAATAAGGAAAGCAGTCGTAATCGTCGGGAGAATAACAGCTGTATGTGTATCAATACCAAACGCTGGAACTGTTTGAGTAATGGTCCCAAACATCTTAAATAAAGGAACCATTAATGCTGCAAACGGGATCATCATTGATAGCAGCAATATATTAAAAACGATATCTTTGAATTTACTTTTAAAAATTTCAAATCCATATCCTGCAAGCGACGCAATCAGTAATGCAAGTACCGTCGTGATAACCGAGATTTTAGCTGAGTTTATTAAGGCGGTTCCGAGTTCTGCTCTTTCCAAAAGATGATGGAAATTTTGCACAAACTGGTTTCCTGGCAATAATCTACCTGCCGTAACATCGACCGATTTATTCGTTGCGCTAACAATCATCCATATAAATGGGAAAACCGAAATAATAGCAGCAATTGTTAAGACAACATAGTTTAACATATGTTTCCAATTATTCATGTTTATCACCTGCCACTCTGAACTGTATGAATGAGAAGAATATGATTAAGATAACAATAGAATAGGAAACGGTAGCTGCATAACCAAAATCGGGAGTATATTTAAAGGACAAATTATAAATATATTGAGAAATCGTCATTGTCGCATTTGCCGGTCCTCCCTTTGTAATATTCATGACTTCATCAAATAGCTGAAGTGTACCAATTGTAGATGTTATCGAAGTAAATAAAATGATTGGTTTTAACATAGGTACAGTAATCCTAAAGAACTGTTGAACGGAAGAGGCACCGTCCATTCTTGCTGCTTCATAGATAGATTCATCCACATTTTGAAGGGCAGATAAAAAGAAAATCATATTATACCCCGTCCATCTCCAGGTAATCGCAATAATAATGGCAATCTTAGCTAAAAAAGGATCTGTTAGCCATGGTATTGGTTCTGAAATCAGTGAAAGCTTAGAAAGGAATAAATTGATAATGCCATCCTGGCCGAATAAGTACTTAAAGATAACAGAATAGGCAACAAGTGATGTAACACAGGGCAAAAATATTGCTGTACGATAGACCCCTTTTAATCTCAATTTTTTATTATTTAATAAAACTGATAGAAACATAGCTAGTATAATCATGATTGGAACTTGTATAATTAAATAAATCACCGTATTCTTTAAGGTCGTAAGAAACACGGGGTCTTTTACTAATCGAACATAATTATCCAACCCCACAAAGGTTTGATTCAATCCATTACCTGAATGAAAGGACATGATGAGTGCCTGGATCATCGGATAAAAATAAAACAAACAAATTAATATCGTTGCTATAGCAATAAAAGACCAACCAATCAGCCCTTTTTTCATCCGAAGTTTTCGACCGGAATTTTTCGCTAAATAGAGATGCTGATTTGCTTTCGCTGGTATCATACGTTCCACTCCCTATACAAATAGCCTTGGAAACCGCCGCCTCTATTTCCATTAGTAGACTAGCCAGCAGTTTCCAAGGCTAATTCTCTAAAACAATTTCTGAAAATAGCCTATTTTACCGATTTTAAGTAGTTATTTAATTTGTTCTTCTGCTTGTTTCTGTGCATCTTGCAGGACTTTTTCCAGATTTTTTCCTTTTAAGTAGTCCTGCATGGAAGCAGCCAAAATATCCTCGATTTCATAAGTATGCAAGCCATAGTTTACTTGAGGGATATTTCCAGTCCAGCTTGCGAAATCAGAGATAATCTTTTGTCCCCCAAAGAAATCATCTGTTGCCTTATATGCTTCACTATCTGCTGCAGGCTTATAAGTACCGATTGCGCCAATTTCTTTAACTAAAGATTGATAGAAATCAACATTAGAACCAAATGTCTTTGCTAAAAAGTCAGCGGCTTTTTCCTTACCGGGTACATTAAGTACATACCAAGAGCTTCCTCCTAAATTAGATGCATTGACAGAGGTGGAAATACCAGCATGTTTTGGAAGTGGTACTACTGCCCATTTGCCTGCTTGATTGGCTTGTGCTTTTACAGACGGTGTAATCCAGTTTCCAGTTGGAACACTTGCGATCGCTCCACTATTAAATGCGGCAACGAACTGGCTCCAATCAGAATTTGGCTTAACAATATCTGCATCAACGATTTTTTTATAAGTTTGAAAAGCATCTTTTAATGCGGCATTATCGGCAATATCTGGTGTTTGTCCATCATCCTTTACATACCAGGAACCACTTGACTGAATCATCATACGAATAAGACCAAGATCTTTTGGATCCTGTGTGAGCATTTGTTTTCCAGTAGCTTTTTTTATTTTCTTACCAATTTCGATGTATTTGTCCCAATCAATATTTTGTAAGTCATTTACTGAGTAACCTGCTTTTTGTAAATAGTCAGTTCGTACATACAGCCCGGTAACACCTGAATCGAATGGAACTCCGTAATTTTTGCCGCTTAAAGTATTGGCAGCCACTTTATAGGAAGCAAAATCATCTGTTTTATAAGTGCCGGTCAAATCATAAAACATATCAGGATATGATTTCAAAAACCCTTGGGAACGATAATCTTCAATTAAAACAATATTCGGCAAGCCTTTCGTAGAACCAGAGCTTAAAGTTGTATTTAATTTTTGAACAATATCATCTTGTGCCATCTCTACAACCTTAATCTTAAGTTTGGAATCGACGTCTTTATATACGTCTTTTGCAATTTCCATCGCTTTAATATTAAAGTTTGGATCCCATGCCCATACTGCAATTTCTTTTACATCCTTACTTTCACTCGATGACATTTCACTTGAACCCGAAGAACAAGCTGTCAATAGCAGCATACATGCAATAAAGAGTGCTAGTATTTTTTTCATTAAGATTCCCCCATATTCGTAATGTAAGCGCTAACTTCCTGTGATAATTATGGTAACACCGTAATGAAGGAAAATGTTAGGATGATTTTTATGAAAAATAGTAATTTTTTATACAAATGAATTCGCTTTCAAGACCTATTTGAACTATTTTTAGATTTTAGTATTTTTTTATGATTGGCAAGGTATGGTGATTAGGACTTTAGTACCTTCCCTTGGCTTACTTGTAATCTTGACTCCGTAGGGTTCCCCATAAATTAGCTGGATCCTTTCATGAACATTTCGAACTCCTATTCCAGAGAATAGTTGCTGTTTGCGCTTTGTTTTCGGGAGTTTGTCATCTATGGGGCTCATTCCATCCCCATTATCCGTCACTTCACATTTTAGCAGTTCATTGTCGCGCCAAATAAGAACATTAATGGTTCCTTCCTGCTTTTGATTAAATCCATGAAAAAAGGAATTTTCTATAAATGGCTGTAATATTAATTTTGGTATTTGAACATGCTTACAATCTAGCTCCACAAAATAATTAACTTGTATACGGCTCCCATAGCGCATTTGATTGATGAGCACATAGTTTTTCAAATTGTCCAATTCCTGTTCAATGGTGATGGTTTCACTTACATTTCCAATCGTATTTTGCAATAACGAAATTAAAGCATTAATAATTGCTTCCGAATCTTCTTTTCCCCTCTGCTTTACCAAAAACTTTATCGATGCTAATGTATTGTACAAAAAATGCGGATTAATTTGCTGTTGCAAAGCAGCTAGTTCCGCATGCCGCTGTTGCTTTTGGGAAAGCATTAATTGCTCTACATATTCATGTAATTCATCCAGCATGGAATTAAATGCATTCCCAATTTGCTTCGTTTCATAGGTACCCGTAACCGCAACATACTGATCAAAATTATTTTTGGAGACATTGCTAATTTGCCTTACTAAGATCGATAAGGAATTAGTCAATCTTCTGGACGCAAAGAATACTATTAGTAAGGCAAGTAGGACAATCCCCATTAAAATCAGCGTGATTTCCTTTGTATCGATTAAATCTCCAAATGCCGTTTGCTTATCAATAATATTAAAGAGATACATATCAAAGGAAGGCAGATAATTCATTAAGATAACTTGATCCTTCCCCATAAATTTTCCAACAATATATTTTTGAGAGCTGTTTTTTAATTTAGCAGCATAGTCCAAAAAATCTCTTGATTTTTGACCAATTAGCTTTGACTGATTACTGGAGACGATCAATCCGGTCTTGTCGACGAGATAAACATTATTCCCCGGACTTGTGTAGCTTGTATAGAACTTCCTAATTTCTTTTTCTGAAATAGCAAAGTACATGGATCCATAAATTTTTTCCGTAATTCGGTCCATTAGCGCTCTTGTGGCAACAATATATTGTTTTTGCTTGTCTAAACGATGATACTGATACATCAACTTTTTCGGCTGCTCCAAAGTTTTTCTGCGAAGTGTACTTGTTTCGAGTTCGCGGTCTGTTATAGGCCAGTAGTTTTGATAGGTCGAAAAACTAACCCCATTTATTCCCATAATCACAATATCCATATCATAGGGTACAAAATTTGATTGGATTCGTTTCATTTGTTGACCAATTGTATAAAACGAAGTCATCTTTTGCCTGTCGGATTGCTTTCCGCTCAATACAGACTTAATCGTGCCACTCGTGAGAAAGTTGTTAGATGCTTGTACAATAGAATAATTAAATGATTCGAAGCTATCGATAACCTGATTCATTACCGTTGCATTCATGATACTGAATTTACCAAAGAAAAATTTCTCGGACATCCGGACTGTGGTCCAAGCAATCGTAACCGATACAATAACAATAATTACAACGGTTATGAAAAACATATTGATAAATAATCCACGTTGTTTAAAGCTGACAGGAATCCATCTCATCTTTTCCATCTCTTAACGGTTGTATGTTTTCTTTTAAATTGACTAGGAGACATACCTTGTACTTTTTTAAAAACTTTGCAAAAATAACTATGATCGGAATAACCGACCATTGCACTTATTTGCGAAATGCTCGCTGCTCCCTGGATAAGTAGTTTAGATGCTTCCTCTATGCGAATTCGGTTCAAATATTCATTAAACCCTTCTTTGTTATGGGTGGAAAAATAACTGGAAAGATAGGATGGGCTAAAATGAAATTGCTTGGCTACTTCTGTTAACGAAAGTGGTTCATGGTGGTGATTCTTTATGTAATTCAACAGTTTTTTCATCGGTTGATTTTGCACCGCTGTAATGCATTGTTTCGCAGCTTCTATAAAACCATTCAATATCTGTAAAGTTGCTTGTGCGGATGAGGCTTCTTCTATCCTTTTAAAATATGTATACTTTCTTTTATCCAATTCCTTCACATCCAAATCCATATTGCCAAGAAGGATAATGATGTTAAAGATGCAATTGCCCATAAAGGACTTATATTCAAAAATATCCATTGTATAGCACTTAGATAATTCGGAAGCATAGGATGATAAATACATAAATGCTACATCGAAATTGTGTAGTTTAAGATCATTCGTAAATTGCTCCAAATTAAAGGGAGCCACTTGATTTGGAGGATCTGGAAGATTTCTTTCCATAAGCAATGGCATGTCATTTAAATAGAAATGATATGGAAGTAACTGCAATAATGTTTTGTATGCCTCGCCAATTTGATTCATCTCCTCGAAAACGTCACTTAATGCAAATTTCGCTTTCTCCATGGACTGTGCCAGATGATAGGAAATCTCAACTACTTTATCATTATTTTCGGACCTTGTATTAAGAACGATAAGAATGATAGACTGATTCAAACAAAGAGTATAAAAGGTACCAAAGGGAAATTCTTTAAGGAATATGCGATCAATCTCCTTTTTACAAATATCCAAATGGGTAGTGGGAATCTTGTTCACATCGGCACCAAATAAAAAGAAATGCCGGTATGGAAACATATTTTCCACCTCACCTGGTTCAAAACAAACCTCATACCCAGAAATCATTCTTTCCAGCTTTTGACCAATGGATAGCTTGCTATTTTCTTGTATTGCTAATTTTTGCAGATATGGTATTCGATTCGCAGCGGTCTTTAATGTCTTCAAAAGCCCTTCTGCATCCAACTTTGGCTTTAATATATAGTCCACTACCCCATTTTGAAATGTTGACCGAACATAATCATATTCACTAAAACTACTAAGAATAATAATCTCCATCTGAGGGTATTTTTCTTTTACTAATCTCGTTAATTCCTCTCCATCCATAATTGGCATTATAATATCGGATATTAAAATATGCGGAGACACTTTTTCGATTAACTCCAATGCTTCTTGACCGTTCGAAGCCTCTCCAACGATTTGGAAGCCCTCCTTCTCCCAATCAATATAATGCTTAATTCCTTGTCGTATTAACAATTCATCATCTACAATTAGTGTTCGAATTAATTCTTTCGCTGACATAGACTCCCCTCCCCTTTTCCATGTTTAATGAAGTTATACTATTTTTATATCATACTAATTATGAGTTTTTAAATAAATCTGAAAACACCTCCAACATTCATTATATAAAAGCCTCTACTTTAAACCTTGTATAAAATCCAAAAGCCGATTTTAACCTGTTACTATTTACAATATTTTTCTACAATCTAATGAAAAACGGAAAACCAATTAATCTTATCACAGTAATGGGACCAGCTTCTGCACTGATCATTACGCTTATTTTACTTGCTCTTTGCTTTATCATCGCAGTCTATTGGCAAAAAAATTATCGTTTCGAAGTAGGCTTTAAGAAAGGGGATCATAATAAACATGTCCATTGATTTTACATTAGATATCAGAGGAGAATCCTGTCCATATCCTGTCATCTATACTTTAGAAACATTAAAAGATATGGAAAAGGGGAAGATTCTTCAAGTCATTACCGACTGTCCGTCATCTTTCAGAAATGTTCCGGAGGAAGTAGTGAAACACGGATACCAAATGGCGCAAGAACCAATGAAAAATGGAAGAGAATATCTTTTTTATATCATCGCTTAATCTAAAGAGCTTTCACAAATCGTGAAGGCTCTTTTTTGCATCCGAAATGATAAAACCAGTGTCTGTATAAGCAGCTATCCGTTAACGAATTTCTGCTTCTCTCTACAATCATTAGGTTTAGCCCATGAACACCTCACTTTATTGCCATTAGCTTTCTGGTGAATCAGTACGTGAAAAATAGAGAACAAGTATCACCCATATGCTTTTTTTATAAGGCTGTTTTCTCAAAGATTGTTGCATTTCCTATAAGAGTATAATCCTTGAAATAGATAGGATTCGCGCTCTTTTCTACATTCCGTTTTTCACCAAATAATTGTAAACTCCAAGATGATCCCAAGCATAGGAAAGCAATGTTGCCCCAAAGACATTCCCGATAAATACCATCAAATAGTGAACCTGTCCTTCCATCAACCGGTACATCATCCCAGTTTCACAACCGCTAGCCAAGACAATTCCCAATCCAAAAAGCAGGCCGCCAATAAAGGTGCTTGGTGCCGCAATTTTCGTTACAGGCTCTAAGCCATAAGCAATAATAACGATTAGAGTAGCCACGGAACTGATAGCCATTCCCAATAAAATTGCCTTCGTCATGGTTGCTCTGCCGCTGATCCATAAATCACGAAAAGCAGAGGTGAAGCATATTTGTCCTCTTTCTATTAAAATACCAAAAGCTGCTCCAAAAATAGCCGCTACTCCAAGCATGGTTTTTCCTGTACTAAATAAATACACAATGATTCCAATATAAAGTATAGCAACAAGTCCACCAATGTACGGCTGTATTGGGTGTTTCTTTTTCAAAATCTCAGCAGTATTTCCCTTTAGCAGCACAGGTTTCCCTTTCCACCATTTTAATTGGACAATCTTTGTACCAATAAAAGTACCAATTCCTGTCGCAACCATAAAAATCCAAGAATGCAACGAAAATTGTGGTACACCTGTGAAAAAGGCGGCTAGATTACAGCCGAGGGCTAACCGTGCACCGAAGCCTGCAATGATACCGCCTATGAGGCCTTGAATCAATCTCCGTTTTTGTTTCGGAATTCTAATTTTAAAGCTATTACTGAATAAAACCATCATAAGTGCTCCAATAAACATCCCCCAAACAATCCAGCCATCTGTACGGCTAAATGTAGTTCCTTGCATATGTATTAGTTGGAAGTAAGCCCAATCAGAAATATCCACACCAAAGAGCTGTAAAATATTCCCTCCTAATCTGGTAAACTCACCAGTCACCGCCCAAACCGTTTTGGTTATTCCAAAATAAAGAGCACTTAAAATCCCGGCAATGCCTATCGCGATATATGGGCTCCAATAATGGTTGAATATTTTGTTGATTACTTTCATTTAGTAAAAACTCCCTTTTCAAAATTTCCCTCTCTATTTTACTACAAAAATAGAAAGTGTATTACGTATGTTTACATTGCATATTATTTGATTCTCAAGAAATGTTTATTTAGGATTAATAACAGACCTTAAAATTCCATAACATATATTTGGATAAACCGCAAAATGAATAAGCTGTAAAAATTTTTTAGTAGGAAGTGTTATAATGAAGGCTGTCATTGTAGATAAACCAGGAGGCCCAGAACAACTTAAAATAGTTGAAATGCCTACTCCCAAACCTAAAAAGGGAGAATTACTAATAAAAGTAGAAACTGCCGCCATAAATCGAACAGATATTATAACGCGTGAAGGAAAAGCGGGTTATGCTCTCAATCCAATCTTAGGTGTTGAAATCGCAGGCACTGTTGCAGAAACAAATGGAAATGATACCTTCTCGATTGGAGACAGAGTAATGGGACTTGTTAATGGTGGAGGATATGCTGAATATGCCGTCATGCCTGCAGATCGTGCGATGAAAATTCCTGATACGCTTTCATTTGAAGAAGCAACAGGAATTCCTGAGGTGTTCCTAACCGCCTATCAAACGCTATATTGGATTGGAAAATTGCAAAAGCAAGAAACCGTGTTAATCCATGCAGGTGCAAGCGGCGTTGGTACCGCTGCGATTCAATTAGCAAAAATATTAAGTAACGCTAAGGTTATTGTTACTGCTGGATCCAAAAGAAAACTTGAATTTTGCCGTACATTAGGTGCTGATATCCTTATCAATTACAAGGAACAGTCCTTCGAAGAAGAGGTTCTAAAAGCGACAAATGGTAATGGCGTAGATTTAATTCTAGACTTTATTGGCGCCGATTATTGGGAGAAAAACTTAGCAAGTATTAAACAAGAAGGTCGTTGGGTCCTTATCGGAATCTTGGGAGGAAGTGAAGTAGAAAAGATGAATTTATTCAGCCTTATGTCAAAGTGCGTTCAAATTACTGGAACTTTACTAACCCCAAGAAGTGATGAGTACAAAGCTCAGCTAACGCAAGAATTTATGGAAACAGTAGCTCCCTATATCGAACGAAAAGAAATAATGCCTGTAATCGATGAGGCATTCTCTCTAGATATGGTGCAAGCAGCCCATCAACACATGGAGGACAACAAGAATATTGGAAAAATTATTCTTAAGATAAATAAAGGGTAACTCATCTACAAATATAAGAACATGAAAAAAGTAACCCCTTCCAAGTTTTCGGGTTACTTTTTTTGTTCCATCATTTATCGTTTTATAACACTCACGTTTTCGGTACATATTTAAAGATTTCATTGCTTTCAAAAAAATCAACTAATCGGGTTAACCAATTATAATAATCTGCCCACTTTTTCATTTCCAGAAGTAATTCATTTACTTGTTCTTCCATTTCAGGTGAAAGCTCTTCACCTTCCTTTAATTCGTTTAGCTCTCGGATTACTTTTTTCTCGAACATTTTATTTCGATTGATTGTTTTTCTCCAATTAGATGTAAATATCGTGATAAAGGTATCGTAGTAATCATCTTCGACATCATAAATATCTTTACGAACCCCTTTTTCAAAAACTTTTTCCGCTATATTAAGTTCGACCATTTCACGAACCACTTGGCTCATTCTCGTCTTACTCATGCCAGTTTCATTGGAAAGTTCATCTAGTGTCATCGGTTTTCGATTCATATAAATAATCCCAAGTATCCGTCCAACCGTCGAGGAAACCCCGTATGCTCGCATATTATCGGCAATTTTCTCTATATATTGTTCTTTTACTTGAGTAACTTTTTCTAACGCTTTCTCATCCACAGGTAGCAATCTCCTTTCGACTACCAATTATACTATGACAATGTAACATACATCTAGCGAAAATTAAAATACGATATGTGGTAGGAAACAGGAGTATTTTTTAGAAAAATTGGGTAATTAACATAATAGATCTTTATACAATCCAAAATTTGCACGATATCGATAAAATACATACAGTTTATAAACTTTATATTTTACAAACTTTACACTATACTAAAATAGTACCGAACATATTATCGATTAAGTGTATAAAATTTCGGAGGTGTTTTCATTTGCTTAAATTTGAACATGTTACAAAGGTGTATAAAGGAGGAAAAACAGCGGTTAAGGATTTGAATATGGAGTTTCAGCCCGGTGAGTTTATTGTATTTATTGGTCCAAGTGGCTGCGGGAAAACAACAACCATGAAAATGATTAACCGTTTGATCGAACCTACCAGCGGCAGTATTTATATTAATGGAAAAAATATTTTAGAAAAAGATCCTGTTCAACTAAGACGGGAAATTGGCTACGTTATTCAACAAATTGGTCTATTTCCTCATATGACCATTCAACAAAACATATCACTCATTCCAAAACTACTAAAATGGCCGGAAGACAAGCGCCGCGAACGAGCAAAAGAACTACTGAAACTAGTAAATATGACAGAAGATTATCTAGATCGCTACCCACATGAATTAAGCGGTGGGCAACAGCAGCGGATTGGAGTATTACGTGCGTTAGCAGCAGATCAACCATTAATTTTAATGGATGAACCATTTGGTGCTCTTGATCCCATCACACGTGATTCCTTACAAGATGAATTTAAAAGGCTTCAACAATCATTAGGAAAAACTATCGTATTTGTTACCCATGATATGGATGAAGCGATAAAACTAGCCGATCGCCTTGTAATTATGCGCGACGGACAATTAGTGCAAATCGGCACTCCGGATGAAATATTACGAGAACCGGCAGATTCCTTTGTGGAAGAATTTATCGGAAAAGAACGCCTGCTTCAAGCACGGCCAAATATTCAAACCGTGGAACAAGTAATGAACCCGAAACCGATAACCATTACAGAGGATAAATCTATATCGGAAGCCATTCAAATAATGAAAGATCAACGAGTCGATTCCCTGTTAGTAGTAGATCGATATCAAGTACTAACAGGTTTTATCGATGTAGAAATGATTGACCAAAATCGCAAGAAATCCGTAAATGTTGGGGATATCCTCAATACACAAGCATTTGCCGTGCAAAAAGACTCTTTAGTTCGAGAATCCATTAGACAAATCTTAAAACGTGGAATGAAATATGTTCCTGTCGTGGATGAGAAACAACGTCTTGTTGGTATCGTAACAAGAGCTAGTCTTGTCGATATTGTTTATGATTCCATTTGGGGGGATGTAGAAGCGGAAAAACAAGAAAAACATGTAGGATAGGAGGAATTTAGATGGATAGTTTACTACAGTTTTTGAACAGCTATTGGTCTGAAATGTTATTTAAAACTTGGCAGCATTTTTACATCTCTATTATTGCCGTCATTTTTGGTATCATTGTGGCTGTTCCGCTTGGGATCGCATTAACACGAGTACCAAAAGTTGCCGGAATTATCATGGGAATCGCAGGCGTTGTCCAAACCTTTCCGAGTCTTGCTATATTAGCCTTTTTTATTCCTATTCTGGGAGTCGGGGTTAAGCCTGCAGTTATTGCTTTATTTTTCTATTCAGTCCTACCCATCTTAAGAAACACCTATACTGGTGTAAAAGGGATTGAACGAAATCTGCTGGAAGCAGGTCGCGGGATGGGTATGACTGGATGGGAACGTGTTCGCTATGTGGAAATACCATTAGCGATCCCGGTTATCATGGCAGGAATTCGTCTTTCCACTGTTTATCTAATTGGCTGGGCCACTCTTGCCTCTTTTATCGGAGCTGGGGGTCTTGGAGATTATATTTTCAGCGGACTTAATCTATATCAACCGCAATTTATTATCGCGGGGGCAATTCCTGTTACGATTCTAGCCCTCTTAGTCGATTTTCTACTGGGAAAACTCGAAAAATGGGCTACCCCTAAAGGAATTCGCAATGTAAAAGAAGCTGTCTAGGAAGGAGCTAATTATGAAGAAAAGCAAATGGATGATCGGATTGATTTTGTCGTTCTCCTTGCTAATTAGTGGATGCTCCTTGCCAGGCTTGAGTGCATCTTCTGATAAGACCATCAAGATTGGAACAATGGTGACGACAGAATCACAAATTTTAGGATATATGCAAAAATACATGATTGAACATTATACTGGTTTAAAAGTAGATATCGTAAACAATTTAGGCTCTTCCATTGTCCTTCATAAAGCGATGGAGAATGGGAATGTAGATATTTCCTCCGTTCGTTATACTGGGACGGATTTACCAGGGGCACTAGGAATGGAACCAGTAAAGGACCCTAAGAAAGCGTTAAAAATTGTTCAAAATCAATTTCAAAAACGTTTTGATCAAACTTGGTTTGATTCCTATGGATTTGCTAATTCCTATGCTTTTACTGTATCGCAGGATTTTGCTAAAAAAAATCATCTGGAAAAAGTATCTGATTTGAAGCCATTGATTCATGACTTAAGACTAGGTGTCGACAATTCATGGTTAAAACGTAAAGGTGATGGGTATGAAGGCTTCACAAAGGAATATGGTTTTGAATTTGGGCACACCTATCCAATGCAAATCGGTTTAGTGTATAAAGCAGTTCAAAGCGGGAAAATGGATGTCGTTTTAGCGTATACAACAGACGGAAGAATCAGCGCTTATCACTTAAAGGTATTGGAAGATGACAAACATTTCTTCCCTCCTTACGATGCCTCCCCTGTTGCAAGAAATGATGTATTAAAGCAACATCCCGAGCTGAAAACAGTTTTGCAAAAACTAGTTGGAAAAATTAGCACGGAAGAAATGCAAAAATTAAACTATGAAAGCGACGGTAAAATGAAGGAACCATCTGTAGTGGCAAAGGAATTTTTGGAGAAGCATCATTACTTTGAATAATGTAAAGCTCAGCTATCGTATGGTTTACGTAGTTATAAGTATTGTCCTGTAAGTGACGTAGGAGCATTCTATGACTATTATGATTGTAATTCTGGTAGCAGACTGGAAACGGGAACAATAGTCGGTGTTTCGTGACCATTAACTAGCTGGCCAAGGAAAATTGGGTATGTTGGTAGTGGTTCAAGGAATCCGGGCACGATCGCTGGGTTGGTATCCGAATTACAAGTGATTAAAGTAAACTACTCAGGTGGTTTACAAGCTTATTCCGATTATAGAGAAGTCTAGTCGAGGTGGTTGAGCTAGATCCTAATTATAATGACATTAAAAATAGCAGAGAGTGAGGTGCTGATATGGATACACTACAAGGAATTGTAAACTATTATATGCAAAACGGAAGTTACGTTTGGGAACAGTTTTACCGCCACTTTTTAATGTCAGCCTATGGAGTGTTATTTGCTGCTATTGTGGCTATTCCACTAGGAATCTTGATAGCGCGCTATCATAAATTAAGTACTTGGCTCTTGTCTCTGGCAAATATTATTCAAACCATTCCTGCCTTGGCGATGGTATCGGTGCTTATGTTAGTGATGGGATTGGGAACGAACACCGTTGTCCTCTCCCTATTCCTTTATTCTTTATTGCCAATTCTTAAGAATACCTATACTGGAATACAGAGTGTGGATCAATTTTTATTAGAATCAGGTAAAGCAATGGGAATGACGAAATTTCAAGTATTAAGAATGGTAGAGCTTCCCCTTGCATTATCAGTTATAATGGCAGGCTTACGAAATGCACTAGTTATTGCAATCGGTATTGCTACCATTGGAACCTTTGTTGGCGCAGGAGGCCTTGGTGACATCATTGTCCGTGGAACGAATGTAACCAATGGTGCCCCTATTATTCTTGCTGGCGCTATCCCAACTGCAGTAATGGCAGTTGCAGCTGATTTTATTATGGCGTGGCTGGAACGAAGTCTATCTCCGATTAAGAAGAAGAAAAAAGTAGAGCAGGTGGAGTTGGAGAAAGCTGCTTAAACTTGGTATTAAATAGCTATTATTTTCGGATGCAAAATAGTAGAGAATTCGAGGCACTGTTTTTTTTTGAAACAGTGCCTCGTACTTTTTTCTTCTCTTCTTTAACTTGAAAAGCCTCTTTTTTT
>Ga0224733_1007_pt1 | contig 43294 bp, 52 predicted proteins | sample IA12soil_GW_FP2_FD_161642 | JGI IMG/M metagenome (GOLD analysis project Ga0224733, IMG submission 161642) | Enriched cells from agricultural soil in Iowa, United States - IA12soil_GW_FP2(-) | ecosystem: Environmental > Terrestrial > Soil > Agricultural land | place: USA: Iowa | collected 2017-05-08
ACAATGGCGTGATGACGGATCCTCTAAAATGCTGCAAATCTCAGGGATGAAATATACATGGGATAGTACCAAAACAGATGATAAAATTGTTTCGTTAACATTAGAGGATGGCACACCGATTGAACCAGACCAAACCTATACAGTAGCAATGAATAACTTTTTAGCAAGCGGTGGAGATGAATTTACGGAATTTGCTAAGGGAACAAATCCAGTAAATGGTCCAGTAGATTTGGATGCACTAGTAGATTACGTGAAAAAGCAAACTGGTCCTATTACAATGGAGATTCAAAATAGAATACAAAAGGTTAACTAAACTAGAAAACCCTTAGCTGAATGTAGAGCTAAGGGTTTTTCTATTAAAGTTTAGGGGGTTCCATTCCGATTGCACTCCACTCCTCTTGGGAAGGGCCATATATACCTGGAACCTTGAGGCCAGCTTGTCTCATAAGAACGGTCATCTGTCCGCGGTGGTGAGTTTGATGCAAGATTACCAAAAGCAGAGAAGCACCATTAGGCATCTGTCTGCCGAACATATCATGTTCTTCTTTTAAAGATTGGTCATTCCATTGTTCTTTAATAGCAGAGACCATTGCCTCATTTGTCTGTCGATATTGGTCAGCTATTTTTTTGGCAGAAGTTGGTGCATCTTGTTCAGACGTAGCCCCCTCAAATAAAAGGCCGGTTTTGGAAATCATCTCATGAAGAGAAGCCACAACATGCCAAGCAATCCTGCCTAAGTCTCGCCCCTCTGCTGATACCTGCTATTGATGTCCGCACGTATTCCTCCTGGATTTGTAATAGCAATTTGTGCCTGTGTAATATCACGTTGCGCATCTGTAATAAAATCGCCTAAATTAGATTCGCCGCTCTCATTTTGTTTTCCAGTAAGTGTAGTTGTCGTTGTTCCAAGTACTTGGTTAATTAATGGGGCAACTCTTTCTTCATCCTCATCAATCATCGCTTTGATTTCAGGGTCTGGTGTAATGGAGTCTTGATAGGTTGTTACAATTTCTGCGCTGTCTTTTACAACGTCTTTTGTTCGTGGATCAATCCAAATATGAACATCCGCAAATGCTGTACCATATGAATATGCTTGCACAACTCGCTTTCCAGCTACTTTTGTATTGATGTAAGCATGATTATGACCGCCGAAAACTACATCCACTTCAGGGTCAATATTTTTGGCCATGTCAATCACTTTGCCGGTTGCATTTTTTCCATCATAATCGGAATTTCCAGGGTCATGCGCTAAAACAATTATAGTCCGCACCCCTTTTTTCTTTAATACCTTTGCATATTTATTAATTGCTTCTGTCTCATCTGTGAATTCAACATCCTTCACATTTGTAGGAATTGTAATACTTGGTGTTTCGGTTGTATCTACTCCGATAAACCCTATGTTTACGCCATGTACCTTTTTGATTACATATGGAGGCAGCAATGGCTTCTTTGTCTTTTTATCTATCACATTAGCGCAAACATACGGGAAATTTACGCCTTTAAAATATTCCCCAGTTGTTGGATTAGTTCCACCATATATCTGTCTCATCATTTCATTTACACCATGGTCAAATTCGTGATTTCCCAGTGTGCCAACATCAAAATGAAGTGTATTTAAAATATTTAAAGTTGGTTCATCCTGAAATAGTGCTGATACGGGTGCAGAAGCCCCTACAGCATCACCGCTTGTCACAAGTAAAGTATCCTTAACCTGTGCTTCCCTTTGTTTTAAATAGGCTGCGAGTATATCCGCGCGTCCAACTTGCCGCCCGCCAACTGTTCGGGTGACATCTAATTGTCCATGCAAGTCATTAATCCCTAAGATTTGCACCTCAATTGGATGTGGATGTGCCTTTTTCACAGGTTTATGCTTTACGGCCGCATCTGCGGATGAGAACGGCAAGGTTAACAATGTGGCTAAACCAACTGATAATAATATGTTTCTTTTACGCAAAATCTCCTACTCCCCTAGTTTGATAGTTTACAAGATTCAGTATAAATAACGTATATTAGACATACAACGAGTAATAATATGCGTATTTTTTACAAAAATTGTATTGGGATTTTACCCGAAATCGTAAATTTGAACCACTTTACGAATAATCAATATTACCTAGTGGGCAAATACTATTTCTATCATAATCATAAAATCTGAATGTTAATTTCATATTTTGGGAGTTTCAATTTACGGTTAATTCTACGTAAAAAGATCATTTCTACTCGATAGAAATGATCTTTGGTTTTAAGGAATCAATAATACCTTTCCAGTACTCTTCCTGCTTTCAATGAATTCGTGGGCTTTTGCACCATCGCTTAATGGAAACCTAGTAGGTTCAGAAATCTTTAATTTTCCGCTTTGAATCCATTCAAATAATTCTCCGGAACGCTTCACACGTTCTTCACGTGATGTTAGCACATTCCACAGGTCACCACCAGTTAGCGTTTTCGATGTATCCATCAGCATTCTTGGGTCAACTGGTGCTGGATCACCGCCCGCCATTCCAAAAAATACTACAGTTCCACCGATACGTGTTACATCAAAGCTATCCATTAGGGTTGCTCCGATAGATTCGTACACAACATCTGCACCCAGTCCATCTGTTACTTCTTTCACTTGTGCTTTCCAATCCTCTGAATATAAGAACACTTGATTTGCTCCCGCTGATAATGCAGCTTGGCGCTTTTTCTCCGAGGAAGTTAATCCAATAACCTTACCACCGAGTAATGTGATGATTTGAACGAGTAGCTGACCTACCCCTCCGGCTGCAGCGTGAACTAGCGCAACATCATTATTATTTATAAAATAACTATCCTTTGTTAAATAATGAGCCGTTAAACCTTGCAACAGCAATGAAGCCGCTGTTTCATATGAAATGCTGTCTGGAATAGGCACCGCTTTATCCTGAGGTACTGAAACAAATTCTGCATTTGCAAATGGAACATCGGCAAAAGCTACTCTATCTCCTACCTTAATTCCTTCCACCTTATTTCCGACTTGTTTCACAATACCCGCTCCCTCATATCCTAAGATATACGGAGGCTGGCCAACCAAATGATAGTTACCTTTTCTGCGGTACACATCTGCAAAATTTAATCCAATTGCTTTCATTTCTAATAAAATTTCTTCCGAACCGATTTCCGGATTCTTTATATCTCGATATTGGAGAACTTCTGGCCCTCCAAACTTCTCAAAAATCAATGCTTTCATATTGTGTGCCCCATCTCATTTAAAAATCATTCTTCTTATTTTATCCAATCCACTATCAAATCATGGACTAATGTCATTTTACAATGAATAGGTTGTACTCCTCCAATGCTTTGTACCCGACCTTTTATTCCCTTTCCACCCGAGTCTTTGTAGCTCCTTAGCTATCATTAAATTCATTATCCCATGCCCTACCAGAACGACCGATTGATGTTGTTTCGCATTTTTTATTAATATTTCCGTAGCTCTTGTTGCCCTTTCTTTTGTACTACTATAGGGCTCGCACTCATTTGAGTAACCTCTATACCATAAGCATCTCATGATGATAGACCACATATTGGGAGGTAATTTAATCCTTAAATTTCTTGCAGGAACAGGCAGTTCAGCTTCGCGAAAGAGAGGATCAGGATTGATCTTTATATGAGAATTTAATAGTGTTGCAGAATCTATCGCTCTTTTTAAATCACTGGTAATCACTACATTTGCATTTGTTATTTTTTCAAGAGTTTGATGAGGAAAGGAGGTTTCATTAATTACACCATGTTCATTATACTTCTGAATCCAATTTTTAAACTCCCAGCAAGTAATTCGCTGATTTTGCTTTAGTGTAGATTTTCCGTGCCTAATCAGTGTGATCTCCATGTAATTTCTCCCTTATAATGCTTTAACTGCTACATAAGTAATGGCATTTGTTGTTAAAATAACACCCTTTCCATCTCTACTAATCTTGTATTCTAACGGCTTAACAACCTTCATTACTATATTCCATTCATGATAATGGTCCTCTAATTTTTGCAGCATATCCTTAGTAGATAGGTTTACTTCCATGTATGCTTCCAGAGATTGATTAGTTGCTTGCTCTATTTCTTGAGCCTCTGAGTTGATAACTAAGCAATGAATACCACCAATTTTCGTTCCATTCCTCATTCTTTTTAAAAGATCATCGAAAACTTCTTCTGATTCTACATGCTCCAAACTCGATACAGCTATGATAAAATCATATTCCTCAGGTTTTATTTTAAACTCACCGATGTCTGCCTGAACCGTCTCTATTACTTCACTAACACCATACTGCATGCTGTATTTCTTTAAATGTTCTAATGCCGAATCCAGCAAATCTACACAAACAACCTTTCCCCCATTGTTTTTTATTTTCTCTGCAATAGGGATACTGTTTCGGCCAACTCCACAGCCTATGTCGAGAACGTTCACTTCTTCTTTTCTCTCGAACATTGGCAAAAAGTCTATCACCGTTTTTACCGGCTTATGGAGCCATGAACCCGTTTCGAATAATGAATAGTTATCATAACAATAGTCATGATATTTTTTCTCTTCCTTCCGTATTTGACGAATCCTATCCATCCTGATACCCCACTCTATAAATCTTGAGAAAGCCTCACCATATCTATAACTTGAATACCATTCTCATAAATTTTTTCCTCATAATGCCTGATAAAAAAATCCTTATCCACTCCAACAATCCGAAAACCACATTTTTGATAGAGTAACAACTGGCCAACACTGGAGTTTGCCGTACCAATTTCGATTGTTTTATAGCCCCATTCCCTAGACCGCCTTATTGCATCATTCACCAATTCCCGTCCAATTCCTTTGCCTTGGGAATGCTCCGCAACCGCAATATTCACAATTTCTATAGTGTCAGGTCGGGTTGGAAGCAATACATATTCACCTATGATACTTCCCTCTTCCTCTGCTACAAAACATTCACCTCGAGCAATATATTCTTCTATTAGCTTTAAAGATGGATCTGCTAATAGTAAAAGTGCTATTGGATGCTGTTCCTCGGGGGTTAATTTTCGTATATGCATAATTTCACTCCTCTGTCTTCACTACTGTTTTATTCGTCATCTATTTTCCCATTCCCTCTAAATTTACATTTTTATCTCGATATGTTATATTACCCAATGAACCAATCATCCTACAAATTTGAGGTGTAATATGGATATCGCAAAAACAAATCGATTATCACTTGTTGAACAAATCGTTTCACAGATAGAATCCCTCATTGAGTCTGGGGCATGGGAAGTTGGAAGCCGTATTCCGCCAGAATTAGAATTAATGCAGCAACTTGATGTTAGCCGTAATACTTTAAGAGAGGCCATTCGTGCTCTCGTTCATGCAGGACTTCTTCAAACAAAACAAGGCAGTGGTACATATGTATGTTCATCCAGTACTTTGGGGGCAGCATTGCAAAAGCGATTGCAAAAGGCAAATCTTATTGAAATACTGGAAGTTCGTCATGCATTAGAAAGGGAAGCTGCACGATTAGCGGCAATCAGAAGAAATAAAGAAGATCTAGATGACATTCAAACACATCTTGAAGCATGCCGTGAAGCGGCGGAAGCAAAGGATAGTAAGACATATGTGGAAGCGGATATTCAATTGCATAAGGCGATTGTAAATGCATCCCACAACCGGATGCTAGTCGATTTATACGAGCAAATGTCTGCACCCTTGCAACAATCGGTCCATAACTTATCGGAAATAACTTGTCATTCGGATTTTCATCATCATGTTCATCGAAAATTAGTGGAGGCAATCATAGGGCAAGACACCGATCTAGCAGCAGAGGCTGTGAATGAATATATTGAACAATTTATTGAGACTTTAACATAAAAGAATGGAGGAGTTATTTTGCAACAAGGAACAATTCAACAAGATCACAGAGTAGACGTAAAACCCAAAGTATTACTTCTTATTATTGGCATCATTTTTATTGGAGCGAATTTAAGAGCCCCTTTAACATCAGTCGGACCTTTGATTCCCTCCATTCGCGAGAGTTTGGGGATATCCAGTACACTTGCTGGTGCATTAACAACGGTTCCATTACTTGCATTTGCACTTTTATCGCCATTCGCTCCCAAATTAGCGCGGCGCTATGGTATGGAGTCTGTTCTTTTTCTATCTCTAATCCTGTTAACGATAGGCATTATCCTTCGTCCTCTTTCAGGCGTAGGAATGCTATTTTCAGGTACTATTTTTCTTGGATTAGCCATTGCGGTAGGTAATGTGTTAGTTCCAAGCATTATCAAGCAATACTTTCCCAAAAGTGTGGGAACTATGACGGGAGTATATTCTGTTTCTATGAATCTATGCGGGGCTATTGCATCGGGGCTAAGTATCCCTATCTCCTCTAAGTCAGGATTAGGATGGCAAGGTTCCCTTGGATACTGGGGAATCATTTCAATCATTGCTATTCTTTTTTGGATACCACAATTTCGTTCAAACCGTAATCAAGCGATAAATGTATCTGAAAAACCGCAATCAGTGAACATGTGGAAATCTGGATTGGCATGGCAAGTAACAGTGTTCATGGGACTGCAATCATTGATATTTTATACGATTGTTGCTTGGCTTCCTGAAATTTTGCAACAACAAGGGTTAAGCTCCAGCACAGCCGGTTGGATGCTCTCCTTAATGCAGTTCGCTGTTCTTCCATTTACTTTTATCGTTCCTATACTAGCAGGACGCATGAAAAATCAATATCTGCTCGTTACCATTACAGCTCTTTTGTTTGTTATTGGAATGATTGGAATTCTTTACGGAAATCTTTCTCTTATCCCATTCTCCGTAATATTACTGGGGATTGCAGGGGGCTGTGCTTTTAGCCTAGCAATGATGTTCTTTAGCCTCCGTACCAAAAATTCCTATCAAGCCGCAGAATTATCCGGTATGGCACAGTCCTTCGGATACCTTCTTGCAGCTATTGGTCCAACCCTTTTTGGCGTGCTTCATGATATTACGCATAACTGGGCTGTTCCTTTATGGATGCTTGTTATAGTTTCAGTGCTTATTTTTATATCTGGTATAGGCGCAGGGAGAAATAAATATATTCAGGAATAATAAAGCGGGATGGATAAATGCCATCCCGTTTTTTCATTTCCACCAACACTTTCGCCATTGTAATTTATAAGCAAAAAAAGTGTGCTCCATATAAGAGACGATGAGTTTTTCTTATATTTTCTCGAACACTCTATTCCGAGCACAATTCTCCCTCTTCATTTGAATAAGACGAACCATATATTCAATCGTTTCCTGAATAAAAAGACACTTCTCTGTCTTCTCCCCTAGAAACGCCGCTCATAGTTTCTTTTTCACCCGATGATTCGGATAAGCGGAAATGCAATATTCTCTTCTACCATTAAATCTTTTAAAAGGTTAAAGAATTGAAAAATAAACCCAATATTATCTCTTCTATATTGAGACGCATATAATTGTCGTAAACATATTCTAATCATGTTTTCATTCAGCTGGATAGTTCCCTTATCAGGCTTACCAAAGTGGTGAGAATAGTAAGAAGCGTGCTCTTTCCTGACCCGTTCGTTCCATTATGGAAAGTAATTCGCCTTTTTGGGGATCATAAGAGATATTTTTCAATGCTCGAACTTCCTATCTAATGCCTTGATACGTTTTTGTAAGGCGTTCTACGATTAATACAATTTGGTCGTTGCTTATTTAACCACTTCCAAGGTATTTAGAATAGTAGTTTCTTAGAATACACTTCCAGAGCAGCCACACATCGTCCACCTTCATAAATAGTTTCAATCAATGCAACTTCTGCTATCTTTGCTTTAATAGTGTTTAGTTTATGAGAGCAATAGGCAAATGCTTCACATAGTTTTTCGTGTGATAAGCGGTTAGCCAATGTGCAATGGGGAATCCAATTCCCTGGTAAATACAGAGACTCAGGATTATCATTGTACTTTTTGAAATTGTCATGGTGATTCCTATGAAAATTGGACAGTGGTGCAGATATCGTTGGGGATAAAAACAATGTTCCTGAGTTTAAAAATGTTCCTAAAGTATTAAATGCTATTTCCACTTCTGGGGAAGAATCATAGAACTGATCCATTGATCGAATAAAGTCACTTTTCTCCAACCGATTATAACCTGCAATGGTAATATGCGGCTTTCGGTCTTCTACTTCCTCTGCATAATAAGAAATTGATTGCTTCTTAAGATCCCTCCAGATTTCCTTTACTACCTCTTCTGTCTTCTTGTCTAATAATGCAATAAATCCGTACATGTTAAACCCCTTTTCAAATATCCTCGACAATCCTATCCCCATGACTATGAGTTTGTAAGATAACTATAAACTTGAAGATTCATTTTTTTACCTGTATTCTGATTATTTGTTCGTCCTTTCACCTGTACTTACGTTTTTGTAACCATTCCCGATACTACAGTTTAAGGCACAAAATCAATTGTTCCCCAATTTCCCCCATTTTTCTCCGTCCAGTATCTGTAAATCCGACCTTCTCATATAATTTTTGTGCGGGAATATTTCTTTGATTTACTGCTAATACAATCTCGTTACATTGCGGGAATTCTTGGTGAACAAAGTCATGTAATAGTTTCATGCCTTTCTTGGCGAAACCTTTTCCCTGATGTGCATGATTAATAGAAAATGCTGTTAATAACATGGCATTAGGATTATCTGTATATTCCGCAACTCTTTCACTAGAATGCAGTACAAAGAAGCCTACTGGTTCATTATGGCTTACAATCATTATCGGGTGCCTAACATTGGTAGTTTCCAACATTTCAACTGGCAAGGCAGTAAATTGTTCTTGATCTGCAGGTAAATAAAAATTACGTAATTCATTTAAATATTTTGGTTGATAATACTCCAATGTGACTTCAAAAGATGTATGCATAGATTCCTCCTGTTAGGTTCTAATTAAATATAAGATCCACATTACCATTCCCTTTTACATACGAAACTTTTGCCTTTGCCCCATTCACCAAAATCATTTGTGGAGGAATGTGACCAATATCTGCATCATAAATTACCGGAATATCCATGTCATCAAAAATCTGATGCAGTGCATCTACTATCGTAAAATCCTTACTGTCAGAATATCCTGCTGGTCTTCCAATCACTATGCCATTGGTATGCTCAAACCAGCCATTCATTTTCATTTGCCATAGACGGCGGTAAATATCAGCTGCATTCATTTCACAGCTTTCCAGGTACCAAACAACGCCTGAATCTTTACAATAATCCTCGACAAACTGGGAAACAGGGGCATAAGGAGTCCCAAGAAGAACAGAAATAGTATCTAAACAGCCGCCTAACAATCTGCCTGAAAATTGTATAGAATCCGTTGAATCAATTGACTTCCAAACCGTCTGTGTATCTAACTGAAAGCCTTGATTTGGGTCATCCCTCCAAAAAGATTGGTGAAGCTGAGAAGAAGTTTGCGATACTGTTCCACCTGAACGAGTACTAATAACATCCACCCACCTCTCGGTTAATGAATCTAAGTTATACGCACTTAAATCAAAAAAATTATTGCCATGTGCTGAAGCAATTCCGGTCAGTAATGTATAAGCAAATATAAAGGTGCTAATATCAGAATAGCCTAGAATCCATTTAGGAGTACTGGTTCTTATTTTTTCCCAATCTAGTAAAGGGAGAATCTCCATTAAAAATTCGCCGCCCCAAGGAGGAATAATTGCATTTACTCGGTCATCTAGCAAAAATTGTTGAAGTTCTGCAGCACGGATTTCTTTTGAGGCACTTACACATTTTTCATTCTTCCACACAGTATCCCCAATTACGACCTGATACCCTGCTAGTTCTACATTCCTTTTTGCATCCCTTATGTATTTATGCAATTGTTCTTCCACACCGCTTGAAGGCGCGCATACTGCAATGATATCACCCTTTTCGAGATTTTTCGGAAAGATAATTTGTTTGTTCATTTTCATTCCTCCCAGCTTTGCCATCATCCATTTACCATTTCAACTAAGTGACGCTCCGTACACAATATGCCAATGTAGATGTTTGGAATCCTGATAGTTTCCTATATTTGTAATCACTCTACACGCACCATTCTCCTCCGTTACCTTTGCAGAAACTTGTTTAATGACATTCAATAACTCTAGTAGTAATTCGTTATCTTCTTCTGGAAGTGTGATAAGCGATGAAATATGCTTTTTTGGTATCGCCACGATGTGAACAGGATAGGATGGCCTTGTATGATAGTAAGCTAATACATTTTCCGTTTCCAATACCTTTTGGACAGCTGTTTTGCCGCTCAACACCTCATCACAATAAAAATCCTCTGTCATAATGACACCTCTTTCGATAAAAATTTTAACAGCGGTGGACGTCTAAGCGAACACAGAGTTCGTTATCTATGAAAAAACTATATTAATCAACTCCTATGTCCTCAATTTAGTCTTTTTTGAGTGTCCGATAAAATCTTTACCCAATCTGTCTTCAGAATAGAAAAGACATTAGCATCGTATGACACTCCACCCTGATAAATATAACCTCTTAATAATCCCTCTTTAAGGAATCCCAATTTTAATAGAAGATTAGAAGACGCTTCGTTTTCCGGAAAGGTAACCGCACCGATTCGATGCAAATCCAATTCTTGAAAGCTGTATTGCAGGACTGCTTTAACAGCTTCCGATACGATTCCCTTTCTCCAAAATTTAGGGTGCAGCTCGTATCCTACTTCCGCTCGTTTCCCTGCTAAAACAAGATTATTTAACCCCACACTTCCCACGTATTCCCCAGATTCCTTCCATTGCATTCCCCAGCGAATTCCCCGCTTTGCTTCAAAATTCATTGCGAAGGACTGCACCATTTTTTGTGCCTGCTCTTCCTCCACAAATGGAATCATGCCATAATATCGTGTTACATCTTCTCGAGAAAAAATGTCAAACATTGCCGGAGCATAATCTTCCGTTATTTCTACAAGTCTTAGTCGTTCTGTTTCTAAAATTGGAAATGACATAGATAACACCTCATTTTATTTAGGCTATTTCGCACACATTAAGGTTATTCGTTCAAAACAGAATAAGGTTGTTTATAAAGTCTTCCTATACAAAATTTAAGATACCGTTTCAAATGCAGGAGGATACTTTTCTTTCCCCTTAATCCCCTTAAACGAATGTGCTTTCAGCTCCATCGCCATAAAATATCGATCCTGAACGGGATAAGGACATTCCATTCCAAACGTAGATTGTGATGGCAAGAAGCCAAATTTAGGATAGAATTCAGGATGTCCGAGTACAAATACATGAGAGTACCCTAGCACACGACATGCCTCCAATCCCGCCTTAACGAGTGCTGATCCAATTCCGATTCCTTGAAATTCTGGTTTCACCGCCATTGGTGCAAGCCCAATGGTGGTTATTACCCCATCATATGTTTCTATGAAAATCTGGCTAAACAAAATATGTCCAATAATGTCTGCTTCTTTCACTGCCACGAGTGAGCGTTCTGAATAAATAAATCACTTTTCCGTATAGCTTCCATTAAGTTCACTTCATTTGTTTTATTTTCAAATGCAAGATAATTAACCGTTTGAATTCCTTTTATCACCAGCTGATCGTTCCGGGCGAATAATGTATTCATGATCGTTTACCATATTCCAACCCTCCCTTGATTGTAAAAATATTACTATAATTACTTTTGCATGTATAGTGAATATTATAAAGAAAATGCATTTTGGAAATTTTTAATTGAATAAATGGAAAATAAATGAAATAATAAAACAAAAAACGAAGGAGGCGAACTAATTGATAGCTACTCGTTACGTAAATTTTGCTGATCATTAACGCTAAGCCCGAGGACCCCCGATATAGAGGTTTTGCAACGAAAAAACTTTTATATTGGAGGAGAGAATATGAATACATCATTAATGATTCTGTTATTCGGCAGGATTTTGACCAATTTTTCGGATAGCTTTTATTTAGTAGCGACGGTGTGGTATGTAAAAAATGCAACAAATTCGCCTTTACTAGTCGGCATTACCAGTGCCATAGCGATATTGCCGATTACAATTCAGTTTCTTTACGGTCCGATTATTGATCGGTTTTCAAAACGGAAAATATTATTTTTCGCATCCATTGGGCAAGGTTTCTTTATCAACATCCTTTCCATCTTGTATTATTCGGAAAGCCTATGGCTTCCCGTTCTATTTTTGCTGATGTTTCTTTCTTTATCATTTTCGGAAGCAACCTACCCAACAGAAAATGCTTTAATTGAACGTTTGGCAACGCGAGATAAGTTAGCAAAGGTAAATTCAATTTTTTCCTTTTCATATCAAACCTTGAACATCATTTGCGACGCAATCTCCGGTATTTTGATTGCCTTCGTTGGATTGGGAGTTATTTATATTTCAAATAGTGTTCTGCTCATTCTTACAGGACTTCTGTTCTTCTTTTACCTAAAAGTCCCTAAATCGCCAAAGGAACAGGAAACACCTACTCATCATTTTTTCAAACAGTATAAAAAGGATTTTGTAGATGGATACCATGTAGTCAAAGAACAAAAAACACTATTAAGTATTTTGTTTGGTGTGATTGGAATCAATGTATTGGCAACGATGGGATTGGCGATGCTGCCCGTGATATCTTCATCATCTGTAAAATATGGTTTCTGGTTAACCTCCATGTCCATCTGGTCAATCGTTGGAACCATCTTATCTAGCCGTTTGGAGAAGTTGCCTTTAAACAAGATATTTCCATTTGTTTCACTATTTTCGGGAGTATCATGGCTAATATCCATGATATTGATAGATCACTACCTAATTCCTTTTATTTTCTTTGGTCTAGCATGGTTCGGAATTGCAATAATGGGAATTTATATTCAAACATTAATTCAGGTTAATCTGCCTGAAGAATAGTTAGGAACTGGCTTTTCCTTCCTATCTTCACTGCTTGGCTCTTTAAGTCCAATCGGGTATTTTTTAGGAGGATTATTGGGTCAACTAACGTCTAGCCATCTCGTACTTTATTTGGCTTGCATTGGCTATTTTGGTTTCGCCGTTTATTTTTGTATACATCCGAAATTGAAAAGGCTTGGAAATCAATTATCGAATCCGTTTGAAGAAATGTGAAGATAGCATAAGGATGCATTGAAAAATTTATTATTATGGGTATAAATTGAAAAAAGCCAATTCAATAGTTTGAACTCAGGTAAAAAACAAAAAAATGAGCTTAGGTTATCACCTAAGCTTCACTACTTTTTTACAATGTAAAACGATCCCCCGAGTCTATTTCCATATATTCAGTAGTTTTCTCCGTCACTATTAGACGGAATGAACCGCAAAAATAATTAACATTCCATACTTCTATCTTACTTACTTTCCAACCAAATACTTTTGCCAAAAAAACATGCCCGCGTTCATGAATGAGAGCCATGATCGAAAAGGGCCTCAATATAACCGATAAATAGTCTCCATTCTTGTTTTGCCTCTTTATTTAATAATCTCCAATAATTTTGCAAAAAATGTCCCATCTTTTGTATAAAGCGAACCGTCAAATTCCCCTACTCCATTTAAGATAAAGGAACTGTCCTTCTCAATCGGTTCTTCTTCAAGAATCGTATGGATTTTTGATATACCTCTACTATTATCATTTTTATAGGCAACCACCGGCTGTTGAAAAAGGTATTCCTTTTCTCCTACTCTTATTTTTAAAAAGTTTTTATGCAATAGCTTATTTCCACTTTTTACGATATTCATAGGGTCCATCAAAGCAGCTATCATGTTCCCTTCTAATACAAGATGGTAACCTTTTTTTGTTTCAAATTTTGTAAATTCGGCATCTTTGCTGTTTTTTACCATTTTGAGGATTGTTTTCGTTTCGTTAGAAATGGAAATTTCATTTATTTGCTGAATGGTATAGTCCACGTGCTTTTTCAATAAATCATATAAAGTGTGATTAGACTCGAAAAAGCCATGCTTCCAATCGGGGTAAAGTTCGTCCAGCAGCAGGCACAGGACCAAACCTGCACTATAACAACTCTTTCTTATATTCAAACTAGAATCATGTTTATCTAAAAGGCTTCGACTATATGTTTCTAATACTGCCTCATAAGGTAGTAGGCTTCTCTCGGCATAGGCTTTCAATTCGATATACCAAGCTGGACCTTCCACGGTTTCAATATTGGTTTCATATTGAATAAACTCTTCAATTATACTTGCTCTTTTTTCACGTATGGATATAAATGCTTGTAAACTCTTCCTCTTATCCTCAACGGAAGTTGCTACTAACGCTTGATAAAGATGAAATCTTTCCTGGTTTCTTAATTCTATATTTTCTTCCTTTAATGGATACGAAATTCCCAACATTTCATTTGGAAAGCGATCTTCCCCTTTTAAGTATTGATAACCATGAAATAATTCGTGAGCAAGGATAGAAAATAAGCCTTCTTCATCCGCGTAACGTTCAAGATTCATAATGGCAGTTGGATAATTTTCATATAAAATAAGGGTATCCGCCATGAATTGTTCATTCCAAGCAAACACCTCCTCCTTGAAATCAGGATGGCGATAAAGATGGACCTTTTCTTTATCATAGAATGCAAAAGATACTGCTTCAAAACCTGGCCAATAATGAGTTAAATTCGTTAAATTTTTAATTGCTTCATTATATATATCTCCTGATTCTTTTCGTTGAAAATAGGTTTCTGCATGATTATCTTGTAAAAACAGAAACTTAGGATAAGGTAAAGCAAGTTCAGGCATTTCTTCTGCTTTAAAATAACGCAATTCAGCTGTTTCACTATCAATCGGATTTAATTCGCCACCTTGCGCGACACATTCAAACAAAAATACATTATATTCAACCTTGTGTCCGTTCGGATATTGGTATCGAAAATCCTTTCCGCCAAACACTCCCACAAGCTTTTTTGGAACTACATGCAGCCCTGTTTCTTCCCATACTTCACGAACGACTGCTTCCGCAGGTGCTTCTCCAAGCTCAATAGCCCCTGCCGGTAGGCTCCATTTTTCCCCATTCCCTTTATGTTGAAATAGGATTTCCCCAGCCTTATTACGGATAATAGCCGCTACGCTCGGCATGAAAATTAATTCGCTTCCTACCTTTTCTCTAAGATCTTGATAATAATCGGACATCCCCATGTCTTCACCCCATTAAAAATATTTATAAAATGATTCCATATGTGACTTCAACATGCAGCCACTTCTTATGAACACATGTTGCATTTTTTTATTGGTTGCCTGAGTACTGCCGATATAGTAGGTTGCACCCATTTCCCTAAGAAACTGTAACGATTGTTTATGAAGGCTTGAACTTAGACCCTTTCCACGCATTTCGGGAATCAATCCAAAATAAAATAGTCTGCCTTCATCAGTAGTTCCAGGTTCCATATGAGGGATGGTTACACCAATCGGTTTCCCCCCTTTTAAAAAAACCCGACAGGAATTTCTCCAATTATTACCTAATTCACTTTTCACCGCTTCAAGATGCTGTGCCATCGTAAAAGTGGAGGGCTTGTTATCCGAATAAAGCATGCACTGTCTCCAAGTATCCTTGAACTCCTTTTCCGTGAGTTCATTTTCTAAGGACTTCCACTGGAATTCGCACGGTAATTCCTCTATGTTTCCTAAGTCTTTTGTATATTCTATAATCGATGATCTATGCTCAAACCCGTTGGTTATTAAGATATTTGAATAGTCATTGTTCGTTTTTTGTATTAATACACTTATGTACTGTAATTTATTGCTTTTCCCAACCCCTATCAAATGACCTAATTTTTCTTTAAAATCGGGCTCTGGTTGAACTTGTTCTAACGCAATATATCGAGGTAATCCGTTTAAGACTTTGAATGTCCCATTAAAAAGTTTTTCAAAGTACGAGATATCTAACAATGTTCATCAGCCCTTTATTGAATTTCTCTACACTTTATTCTATTTTCTTCACTGTATTTCCTTTATACTGATAAATTTCCTGTATAACAGTAATGTTATAGAAGCAAAAACGAAAGATGTATTTCAGAAGGGAATAGTTCAATCGTTTGAGGAATTAAAAATGAAAGATTCTTATGGTTCAACTTCGTGGGAAGTAGTTCGAATATTTTTTTGTTTTTTTATTTCTTTCCATATATTTTACCTCCCTATAGTTTTTTGGATCACCCATCCTCGTTTTCCACATTTTTATTTATTTTTTCATCACTTCTACCCCAAGTTTCTATACTTCCCTCTCCTTTTTCCTCACTCTCCCCATGTTTTTCCTCATCCCTCCTTGATTTCCACATTTTTATTTATTTTTTCATCACTTTTACCCCAAATTTCCACACTTTCCCCTCCTTTTTCCTCACTCTCCCCCTGTTTTTCCTCACCTCTCCTTGATTTCCACAATTTTATTTATTTTTTCATCACTTTTACCCCAAATTTCTACACTTCCCCCTCCTTTTTCCTCGCTCTCCCCCTGTTTTTCCTCACCCATCCCCGTTTTTGGTTTCTACATATTTTTTCGGGTTCTTCAGCAATAACATCCTGGTTCATTTTTCCCCATCAATTTGGAAGTTCTACAATAGAAATTCAGCCCTAATGGATTCTAGAACTTTTTACCTAAAATTTTTAAAAAGTGTTTCACATATAAATTTTAGGGTATAGGAATATCGGAGGTGATTTTGAACATTGATAGAATTTAAGAATGTTTCCAAACAATACGATGGTGGCTATTTGGCCATTAAGAATTTGAATTTCACGATTAAGGACAACGAATTGCTTGTTCTGATAGGTCCAAGTGGTTGCGGGAAAACGACCACCATGAAGATGATTAATCGAATTATCGAACCGACCAGTGGCGAAATAACCATCAACGGAGAAAGTATCAAACAGCGGAACCCTGTCGAGCTGAGGAGAAGTATCGGTTATGTCATTCAGCAGATTGGGCTGATGCCGCATATGACGATTAGGGAAAATGTGGCGTTAGTTCCGAAGCTCAAAAAATGGGAGGAAGCACAATACAAGGATAAGGTGGATGAGCTCATGCGTATGGTGGGGCTTGATCCAGATGTCTTGGGTGACCGTTTTCCAGATGAATTATCCGGTGGACAGCAACAGCGAATTGGAGTAATTAGAGCTTTAGCAGCTGACCCAGATATCATTTTGATGGATGAGCCTTTCAGTGCGCTAGATCCAATTAGCAGGGAACAATTACAAGAAGAATTAGTACGCCTACAGCAAGAAATTAAGAAAACAATTGTGTTTGTTACACATGATATGGATGAGGCGTTAAAGATTGCCGATCGTATTTGTATTATGAAAGATGGAGAAATAGTTCAAATTGACAAACCAGAAACAATTCTAAGACACCCAGCAAATGAGTTTGTGCGTCAATTCATTGGTAAAGATCGTCTACAGGACTCCACTATTCTTCCTGAAATTGAACAACTCATGGTACCCCCAATTACTGCCTACCCTTCACGCGGACTCGCTGAGGCTGTAAAAATCATGCGTCAAAAACGAGTGGATAACTTACTAATTGTGGATAAAGATCACCATTACTACGGAATCGTGAATATATGGGATATGAGACGTGCATACGAAAATGAAGAATTGACACTAATTGATCTAATTCAAAAGGACATTCCTACCATTGCGCCGGATGAGAACCCAGAAAAGGCTTTTCAATTAGTGAATGACTCCCCATACGGCTTTGTTCCGGTTATTGACTATGACCAAAGAGTAAAAGGGATTATCAATCGATCCAGTATTGTAAAATTTATCGCAGATCGTTTTGATGATTCAACGGGAGGGATCTAGACATTATTAGTCTATGGAAAGAATTAAAAGATGTTTTTGTTAATCGTTTGCCTGAGGTTGGTAGTTTACTAGTTGAACATATATATCTATCCTTAATATCTATTATTATCGCTATTATTGTTGCGGTTCCCCTTGGAATTTTCCTTACCCGACGTAAGAAAATTGCAGACATTGTTATCGGAATTACTGCAGCTTTGCAAACCATTCCTAGCCTCGCCTTACTTGTCTTTCTAGTACCCTTTATCGGGACAGGTAAACCACCTGCTATTATCGCTTTAACCATTTATGGTTTATTGCCAATCCTTCGTAATACATATTTAGGTATTATGAATGTGAACAGTAGTACGGTGGAAGCAGGTATCGGAATGGGTATGACTAGCAGACAGGTACTCTGGAAAATTGAACTTCCCCTAGCTTTAAACGTCATAATGGGTGGTATTCGGACCGCAGCTGTTATGGTGGTTGGGGTAGCAACGATAGCAGGATTAATTGGAGCTGGCGGTTTAGGAGACCTAATTTTCCGTGGTTTACAAACCTATAATTCCGGGCTTATTATCGCGGGAGCATTGCCATCCGCATTAATCGCTATTTTATTCGATATGATTTTAAAACGTTTCGAAAATGCAGCTAAGCCAGGAACCAAGAAGAAAATGTCAAAGGCGAAGAAATGGGTTGCTGCTTCTGTTACTACTGCCGTCCTTATTGCCGGTATTACGGTTGGAGTGGTTAAAGCTTTCCATAATAAAAACGCCATTACCATTACCGGTAAAAATTTTACGGAACAAGAGATTATGGTCAATATCTATAAAGAGTTAATCGAAGACCGTACCAATTTAAAAGTAAATAAACAATCTTTCATCAGCGGCTCGGCAGCTGTATTTCAAGGCTTAAAAAAAGGAGACTACGATATTAGCGTCGAGTATACAGGTACAGGATTAATGAATTACTTAAAAGAAAATATTGATTCAACCGATCCAGATAAAGTATATAACTACGTTAAGAAACGGTTTAAAGATAAATACAATATTATTTGGTTAGATCCAATTGGCTTTAATAACACCTATTCGCTCACCATTCGCGAAGATGATGCGAAAAAATGGAATATCAAAACCATTTCGGATTTAACTGAAAAGGCCCCGGAGCTAACTCTTGCCTCTGAACCGGAATTTCTTGAACGAGACGATGGATATCCAGGCTTAAAAAAGGCATACGGAATAGCATTCAAGAAAACGCAAGCAATGGATTCCGGTATTATTTATAGTGCAGCGAAAAATCATAAAGCGGACGTCATCGATGCCTATACAACAGATGGCCGAATACCTGCCTTCCATCTGAAGGTATTAGAGGATGACAAACATGTATTTCCACCGTATAATGCGGTTCCGGTTGTCAGAGGGGAAGTTCTCAAAGAACACCCAGAACTCAAAAAAGTACTGAATTTGCTTGCCGGAAAAATCTCTGATAAAAAAATGCAGGAATTAAATGCGGAAGTAGATATTCATAAGAAAACATATAAAGACGTAGCCCATCAATTTTTAGTGGATGAAGGATTACTGAAAAAATAATTTTAAAAGGGTCAGTGAAGGTTGTCGCTGATCCTTTTCATTTATTTATTACATTTTCAAGAATTAGAACAATAACCGCTACTAAAAGAAAAATTGCTGCTGGTGTATGCTCTCCTGTCGTATATACAGCAAAAGAGGCTAATCCAAAAACAATAATTTTCAGTATAATACGTAATGATAAATTTACTGGAAACATCGCTTTTGGAGCAAGAAATAGCCCCCAAAAGATGGCAACCAGAAAAGGCGTTCCAATTCCAAGCAGCAGTTTCACTCCGATTCCTTTCCCGGTATCAAATCCCCAAAAACCATAAGCAACTAAAGCCACTATCTCGACAAGAAAAACAATTGCGAATAGGAAATATTGAAACATTAGGAACCTCCTCCCTATTTAAATCGAATTCTGGCTCATTTCTTGAATATAGCGTTTTAATTGACTCGCAGGTTGAAGGACTGAATTTCCATGACACACCTCTAATCTCTTCGGTTGCAGCTGATCAATAATCCTGCTGCTATTTACAGCTTCTTTCATATCGGCAGTAAACATGGACATTGGCTTTTGCAACTGACCTTTTTTTGATGTAAATAAATCACCTGCTAGCAACACCTCATCTTCTACATGATAATATGCGACATGACCTGGTGAATGGCCCGGTGTATGATAAGGCCTTAAGCCAGCAAAACTTTGAAGATTCCCCTGATCATCAATAGACAATGCTTTTGTAATCCCCCTGTTTACAGACTGTGCTGCTTTTTTTCTTCTTGGATAAGGAAGCTCACCTTCCATATAAGGGATTTCTATTGGATGCGCATACACGGGGACATTTTTTTCCTTTAAAATTGTCTTTAATGCACCGACATGATCTGAATGACCATGAGTTAACAAAATGGTATGGAGAGGTCCTCTTTGGATTTTTTCTATACTTTTTAAAATGCCTTTTGCCATAGAGGAAATGCCTGCATCAACAAGTGTCACACCATTTTCATCTGCTACAATCCAGACATGAATAGGAATGATCATCCACGTTTTCAAACTCCAAATATGCTCAGAAATTTGTTCCACTTTCATTTGTTACAGCCCCTTTGTTTTAATTTTTCCTTAAATCCCAGAAGCAAAATCTCCACTGCCTGATGAAAAGTAGGTGTTAACCTTGCCATTAAAACTTCCAATGGTTCGTGCGGATAAGCATATGTTGCAATAATGCCCTGTATGGTAAAGAAAAATATTCGACTAAAAGCTAAAACTTGCTCATTATCATCAATGGAAAGGCATTCTTGAATTCCAAGCCTAATGATATTAAATAACTCTAAACGAATTCTGTTAATTTCTGAATCTGGTTCCTCTACATCGACTCTTGAAGATCTTGTAGTAATAAAAATGGAATACATACTTCGATTAAGTAGACAAAAATAAATAAACTCTCTGCTAATCTCCATTAATTTCTCTTCAGATGTTATGGTCACATCCTTTGAGATATTTTCTAATTTCTCCTTCAGCATTTGTAATACAGGCATGGATAGTTTGTGTAAAAGTGCTTCCTTATCCTTGAAATAAATATAAATGGTGGTATGGGAACACCCTGCTTCTTTGGCAATCTCCCGCATCGTTACATGGTCATAGCCCTTTTTTGAAAAAAGCCTGCTTGCAGCATGTAGTATATTCTTCTTTGTCTCCTCAGATCGTTGTTCCTGTTTACTCGACATTACCATTCCTCACACTTCTTCAGTTCATTTATCAACTAACCAACGGTTACTAACCTATGGTTATAATATAACCGTTGGTTAGTTTTGTTGTCAAACTATTTTTTGAGAATATTACGATAAGTTACTTTCCAATATCACCATATGTTTAAGTCCTTTTTTATTGTAATGTAACTTAACATTAATTATCTCAAATCAATATATTTTTCATTTTCCACCCGCATGTGTATCATATTAAAAGCAAACGAAATATAAAAATTCCGAAAGAAGGAATCTTCATGCAAGGTCATTCTATCTTTCAACGAGATATAAAAAGTCATTGGAATGTACATTATAATCAAAACGGATATCCTCATGTACAACAGGGCTGGATACTGCATCCTGAGCGTCAAAAGGAATTCGATCCATTTATATTAATGGCTGAGGATTGGTTTAAACGAGGCACCTTCTCCGATCATCCCCATCGTGGCTTTCAAACAGTGACATATGTAGTGGATGGACGCCTTGAGCATATTGATAATCATGGCGGTCATTCCATTTTAGAAGCTGGGGATGTCCAGTATATGAATGCAGGATGGGCAGCAAGACACGCAGAGGAAGCTGTGGATGATGATTTAATTCACACACTTCAATTGTGGCTGAACCTTCCCAAATCATTAAAGAACACGAAAACGTCTTATCAAAACATTTTTGTGGAAGATGCTCCAGAGGTCCGCTTTGACGGTGGCAGAATCAAGGTTTACTCCGGTGATGTAGCCGGTGTAAAAGGTCCAATGGAAAGCTTAGTACCACTAACCATGTCTGAAATTAGCTTTTCTGCCGGTGCCACGTATAGACATGTTATACCAGAAAATCATAATGCCTTTTTGTATGTATTATCAGGCGAGCTTGAATTCGGTGCAAGCAAAACAATCTTGGAGAAAACAGGTGCAGCAACACTTACTTTTAATCAAAGTGGATCCGGAAACAGTGAGCTTGTCATCAAAGCACATACTCGTTCAAAAGTGCTCATTTATTCTGGGGTACCAATTGAGGAAGAGGTAGTTACTTATGGACCGTTTGTTATGAATACAATGGAAGAAATTAAACAAGCCTTCCGTGACTACCGTGCAGGAAAATTTGGTCCACCGGCAGTTTAATTTGATTTTTTAACATCTGATGATATAATAAACGCAGTTAGTTACTTTTTGTAATCAAAAAAGGAGGAACATAAAAATGAAAAAAATCGTAGCATTAGTAGGAAGTAATCGCAAGGAATCCTATAATAAGAAACTTGCTTTATATATGCAAAACCGTTATCAAGATAAACTGGATATCGAAATTTTACCAATTGATGAGCTTCCTATGTATAATCAAGATGATGAACTTGATCCACCCGCAATTGTAAATGAAATTAAAGGAAAAGTAAAAGAAAGTGATGGAGTTTTAATTGTTACACCTGAGTACAATCATTCCATTCCGGCTGTTTTAAAAAATGCGATTGATTGGTTCTCAAGAGTAGATAGAGTAATGGTAAATAAGCCGGTTATGATTGCAGGAGGATCCGGTGGTGTATTAGGTACAGTGCGTGCGCAAATGCACCTTCGCCAAATAATGAACTCACCAGGTGTTTCCGCACTTACTTTACCAGGAAATGAAGTATTTATCGGTGCTATTCAAAGCAAGATAGATGAAACAGGAAAACTAGTTGATGAAGCTACTATCCAATTTATCGATTCCGTTGTGGACAATTATATTCATTGGATTGAACAAACAAAAGGATATTAATTAGCAAAGCACAAGCGCCTTTCTCATCTGCGTACGGTTGAGTGAAATAGCTTTTCCAATTTCACCTGATGCTGACTTATCGTAGAGAGGAGACAGTACGTAATATTCGTATTACAAAAAAAAAGATCAAACCAAATTGGTTTGGTCTTTTTTTATTACTATCTTGTTAGAAATGATGAACAGAAGGTAACTTTGTTACAAGTTTTTATCACAGCATTCGTAAGAAAAGCCGATGAGATAGAATTTCCACTCCATAATATAATGAAGTTGGTGTCAAACACTGTCACATTATGAAATACAACTGTAAATCCCCTGTGAAGACTTGGTTATACAAAAACTTGTATAGTAGGGTTAACAAACAACCTCAGGAGGTACAACAGCATGTTTAAAAAGATAATCCCTACTGTCGTAATAGCAGCCGCACTTACTTTTGGATTTTCAGTAAAATCACTCAACGCGGAAGCTGCTTCTTACCACACAAAGGCGATTACTGTTGCAAAGAGTAACCTTGGTGTTCCATATCGTTGGGGCGGCGTAACCCCATCAGGTTTTGATTGTTCCGGTCTTGTAAAATATTCTTACAGCAAAGCAGGAGTAACCCTGCCGAGAACAGCAGCAGATATGTTTAAAAAAGGAACTAAATCTAAATCTTTACGAACTGGCGATTTAGTGTTTTTTGCACAAAGTAAAGCTTCAAAACCAACTCATGTTGGTATCTATCTTGGAAGCGGGAAATTTATCAATGCTTCTTCATCTAAAGGTGTTTCTATCACAACATTAAGCAATCCATATTGGAAGCCTCGTTATGTTGGGGCAAAGCATATCTAAATATGAAAGTAGCTTCGGTGGAGAACCGAAGCCTTTTTGTTTGGTTTTATCCCAAAAAGTATTTTCTAACATCTTGCCAATTATTCACTCTTACATAACCTGTCAAATTAATATTATGCGGTGCTGTATATAATATTCCCTGCCCCATAAAGGTCTTAAAATGCCTTGCATTATCATCGATAAGATAGTCCGCACGGATAATGCTTTTATCACCGCAAAAGACAAAGTTCATATCATTTAAAAAGCCAAAATGCTCTTTTAACCATTCATATTTTGCCGTAAAAGATGCCGGAACTTCCATAGCCGCTGTGGTTATGAAGATTTCGAAGGATTCACTAAGCTCCCTGATTACCTCTTGACTGTCTTTCATGACTTCTAAATCGCGAAAGAATGTTGGATCCATTAAATACTTCCTAAGGCCATCTTTTATATCAGGGCGTAATTCTCTGAGTTTTTTTCCCTGCAAATCCTCTAGAGTAAGATTCTCATTATAGTCACGATTATATACGGTTAGTTGTTTGGGAACGAAATCGGCCATTACTTCATCCATATCAATAGCAATTCTTTTCACCATTATTCCTCCATTCTCTTCTGCCTTTATTATATATAAAAATATGCTCAGCTTCATTAAAGCTGAGCAGCAAAGTTATTTCCTTAATCTAACACTATAATGATGTAACGACTTTGGTATCCCTTTTAACTCCAGCTTTCCGTTGTAAATCAGATGGCGAATTCGATACTCTAAAAAAGTGTCGCCAATCGGTTCCTCTAACTCTCCTAGAATGCGTCCGACTAATCTCCCAACCTTAACAAATGCATGTTCATCTTTTTCACATTCTAGTTCTTTTAGGATTTCTAGGATGAATGAGTCAAAATAATCCTCGGACACGGTTTTTATTACTTCATCTAACCAAATTCGTAGTACACCTGTTAAATTAGAAAGCTTTTCCCATTCCTGTTGAAAAAACTCCTTTTCAGCTGAAGTTAGCGGTGCTGCTGTAGTTTTTTCTTTTTCAAGAATAAGTTTATAATGTTCAGGTGCCAGTCCACCTGAATGGTATATATTATGTTCTTCGTTTTCAGGAGGTATTTTATAAGCATGATACAGTTCAGTGGAGTTATGAAGAAAAATATCATTCGTCTTATCCTTCAATAAGTATAGGATAAAACGAAGGAATGTTTGCTCTTCCGCATTATTGGCGTACCAGATGTGGATGGGGGCATGGTCAGGGATATCCTCTATCTCATAAAGCGCATTTGTAAAATGATTTTCATACCAAGCATCATCGAAGGGAAAATTTATATTTTCCAAAAGCCACTCATTTCGATTGGTACGACCTATTTTTTCCTCCATATTCATAATCGGTCCGATGTTGGCAAAACCCGGAAATCCAATAACCGTTTTCGGCCTTTCTAATCCCACTCTAAGCGAGCCAGCAGCATGCTCTGAACTAATAAGGTGATATGCACCTGTTTTGCCAAATAAGGTTTTGCGACGTTGAATGCGAATTTGTTCATTTATTTTTTCCACCATCATCTGAATGCCTTCTTGATTGATAAAATAACCACGGCCTTCTAATGGCTTATATTCCTCGTGATGGAACGTATCAAATTCTTCCCCATTATCTAATTCAAATGTCTCCCATTCCCCATTCTGTAGCAGCTTACTTGGAATTACATATTTAGGAGAACTAATTTTATAAACAAATACTACATTCGGTTCCTCAAAAAAGTATACAAATACTCCATTTACCCTCGTTCTCACAACATAGTCCCCTTTGACAAAATTGACTTACAGTTACCCTAACACAAAATACAAAAGTTGTAAAAAGCTTCCTACCTTTGGACATCTACAACTGTACTCTCCCCAAACACGGTAATTTTCCACTTGCCGGGTTTATCCAGGTTAAGCTTCCCTGTATACCCCGTGCGAATTTCTCCAGTTGCGTAATGAATCCGACTTTCTAGAATAAAAGGAAACCTAATCTGATGACTTTTATTGTTCAATAAGGAAGCTTCCACAGGAATAGTCTTTTCTTTCCTATCTCCTTTTACCTCTAAATGCACATCCGAAGTCAGTCCTGTCCTCATATCATCTCTTGATAATATAAATTCCGCATTATCGGTTGCTATGTTTGGCGCCTTTACATTTACTACTATCGATCCGTATGACCGACCATCGATGGACACATCTATTTTCCATAGACCTTTTTTAGGGAAAGGTTTAAAGCTTGTTAACGCACTTGCGTCTTCCCCATAGATTGGCCCCTGAAGTTCCGTTTCGTCTACAACAAACTTTTCACCAGTTTCCTCATGTGTGGCTATTGCTTTCAATTCTTTGTTTAACAATTTTTCTGGGTTACCCCAAACATACCAAAACATTTTGGAGCCTGCCCGTGGGTCATTTGCAATAAATTCGGCATCCAGAAATCCGATTTTTCCTTTGATTCCGCGCACCCGATTTTTATAAACAATGGAACCATCACGGCCCAACAAATCAAATGTTGGACTTACATGCCAGTATCCCTTTCGGATTAATTTCGGTGTATGAGAGGGATTAGCCGGATGATGGGAGACTATTAATAAAATAGGGATGAAAATAACCAGAAACATGGCTGATGCAATTGTTAGTTTTTTCAAAAGACTACCATAATCAAGGATTCTTTTGTTTTCTCTAGCTGCCAGACGCAATTGATGAAGGATTTTTTCTTGCTGAACAGGCGGTAATTGCTGTTTTGGCATCGACCGTAAAAGGAATAATTTATACTCATCTTCTTTATTGAACTCCATAATCCCGCTCCTCCTTCCATTCCTTTGATTGTAATTGAAGTTTTTTTAATGCACGATGAAATGTTAAATTCACTTTATGTTTCGTCCATCCTAATACTTCGGCTGTTTCGGAAACCGATAGATCCATGATTCCTCTTAAAATCAACACTTCTCTGTCTTTCTTTTTCATTTCGTTGATTGCTTTATAAATTTGTTGGATTTCCTCTTTACGGATTAAGTACTCTTCTAGATGCAATTGATTGGATGGGATAATTTGTAAGAGTTTGTCTGGCAGTTGAGGCAGCTTCTGCTTTTTTCGATGATGATCAATGGCAATACGGCGCGCAATGGAGACAAGCCATGTTTTTGAATCTGCCTTTCCTTCAAATTGTTGAATACCTTTTAACGCTTTTAAAAAACACTCCTGAACAAGGTCTTCCACATCGGTGCTCTGTGTGTAATAAACCAAGAAGTGATAAATATAGGAGTTGTACTTTCGGAATAAATCTTCTATCATCTGTACCTTATCCACTGAAGATCCTCCCTTCTAAAGAAACACTATTACTAATTAGACGGTTGTGACCAAGGAAAATTTCAATTTTAAGAAGAAAAAATAAAGAAGAGACCATCACTAGTAATTTAGCGAGCACCAGTTCCGCTATCTGTGACAAAAGGAGAGATATTCCTCGGTTTGCGGACATAGGTTCAACTATTTAATAAGGTTGCAGTGATTTTCTTGTGTTTTCCAGCGAATAACGAATCCTGTGTCCTGGTAGCTTAAAAAGTAGGCAGTTTTATACCAATATCGGATTCTCAGTCCGTTTCATTTAATAAGCTTAATGTTCGCTAATAACCAAAAAGGCCTAATCCATATTGGAACTAGGCCTTTTCAATCATCCTATTTCTTCCGCATCCTCAACCCTGTCATGAACGATAAAAATACATGTGTTCCAGCCTTCACTGTAGGCTGTACTACTCCGTCCCTCATCGGATCCAAGCAAACAATATCCATGGCACCTACCTTAGGATGAAGACCTGCCGTGTATACTGCCTCAAACAGTTCATCTGTCCTCATTCCTCCTGGAGTGGAGGCAGGAACGCCTGGTGCATAGGCAATATCCAATACATCCATATCAACGGTAAGATAGATGCGCTTTACTTTCTCCCCTAATATTTGCAGCGCTTGTTCAACCGTCTCTTTTATCCCCCTTTTACGCGCTTTCTTTAATGTAATGTAGTTCACTCCGTATTCCTTTGCACACTTCACTAAGGATGGTGCGTTAAAGAAGCCGTGCAAACCGATGTTGAATACATTTTCCCCCTTGATTGTCCCGCTCTCAATCAAGTTTCGAATCGGTGTACCGTTGGTAGGTCCATGATCCTTTAAATCTCGCAAATCAAAATGAGTGTCGAGTTGCAAAATGCCGATCTCCTCACTAGGGTAGGTTTCCTTCCAGCCTTTCACCAGCATCGCAGTGATGGAATGATCTCCGCCAATGCTGATTGGGATAGAACTTGAAAACTCTTTCGTTAGCCCATGGAATGCATCTTTTATATTTTGATGGCTTAATAGAATATCTGTGAAGTGCATTTTTACATCTCCTACATCCAAAACGGATAGATCCCTTAAATCCACTTCCTCATCTAGATTGTACGTATTGAAGCCTTTCCAAGCCCGTCTAAAACTCTCCGGGAATTCGGATGCCCCAGATGCGCTAATCGATGATCTTGAAATAGGAACTCCCATCAACACGACATCCCATTGCTCTTTCCCATCTTCTTCCCTCAAATGATGTATAGGCTGAATCCATTCATTGACCTTTAAATCCTCTCCCCAAGCCACCTTTTTCCAAGAAAAGGCTGGAGTATCAATTGGAAGTTTACTTAATGCATCTAACATAGCTGACCACTCTCTACCACTATTTTTCCTGACTTAATGACCGTATCTGTATGATTCATTCCATAATGATATTGCAACTGCATATAATTTGGTACATTCATCACAACCACATCCGCCTTTTTGCCAACTTCTAAACTGCCAATTTCCCCCGCACGATTAATTGCGTGTGCGGCATTTATGGTAGTTGCCACAATCGCCTCTGCGGGGGTCATCCCCATTTTCATGCATGCCAGATTCATAATGAATGGCAAAGCGGTTGTTGGCGAAGAGCCAGGATTACAATCAGTCGACAACGCAATAGCAACACCTTCATCAATCATCTTACGTCCTCGTGCGGAATCGGCCATTAAAAAGAATGCTGTACCCGGAAGAAGAACCCCTATAACTCCTTCTTCTGCCATTCTTTTTATCCCTTCATCTGATGCTCTTAATAAATGATCAGCAGAAATAGCTCCAACCTCAGCTGCTAATTCCGCCCCCTTATAAGGCTCGATTTCGTCTGCATGGACTTTCGGAATTAGACCGTATTTCTTACCCGCCTCAAGAATCAAACGGCTCTGTTCCGGGGTAAATACACCTCTTTCACAAAAGACATCATTAAACTCTGCTAAACTAGCAGAAGCAACTACAGGAATCATTTCTTCAATTATGATTCTTACAAACTCATCTGGATGCTCCTTATATTCTCCTGGAACCGCATGCGCTCCCATAAAAGTCCTTACGACGTCCATCACATGCTCATCATTTAACCGTTTCGCCACTTCTAGCTGCTTTTTCTCCGTTTCCCAATCAAGTCCATACCCGCTTTTCGCTTCTACGGTTGTAACCCCATGTTTTAAAAAGGAATCCAAGCGCCTCATACTTTCAGTAAAAAGCTCCTCATGCGATGCTAAACGAGTACGGGATGTAGTAGCATGAATGCCGCCCCCATTATTCATGATATCCATATATGTCGCACCATTTAAACGCATATTAAACTCATTTTCACGGCTTCCCGCATATACAAGATGTGTATGGGGGTCCACAAGGCCTGGCATCACTATTTTTCCTCGGGCATCCATCACAGTTGCTTCAGACATTCGGCCTGCGTACATTTCTACTAATTCCCCAGTTGTCCCTACAGCTTGAATTTCCCCATTCTCTAACCAAAGTGCACCATCTCTAATAATATGAAGCTCGTTCATCGCTTCTTTCGTCAAAGGCGTTTCCGAACCGCCCTTTACTGTAATTAATTCATTCGCATGTTGAATGAAAATTGGCTTTTCAGACATCCCTGACACCTCCATAAAGATATTATTGTGAACGCAACATTGGAATATGAATCCCTTTTTCCTCTGCTGTTTTAATGGCTAGATCATAACCTGCGTCTACATGACGGACAACGCCCATTCCAGGGTCTGTTGTTAACACCCTTTCCAGGCGTTTTTCTGCTTCTTTCGTACCATCTGCCACAATGACCATTCCCGCATGTAAAGAATATCCCATGCCGACACCACCGCCATGATGAACAGATACCCAACTAGCTCCTCCAACAGCATTGATCATCGCATTCAAAATTGGCCAATCTGCCACTGCATCACTGCCATCCTTCATGCCTTCCGTTTCACGATTTGGTGAAGCCACGGAACCAGAATCCAAGTGATCACGTCCAATGACAATAGGTGCCTTCAACTCACCGCTCGCCACCATATCATTAATGATTTTGCCGAAACGAGCTCGTTCTCCATACCCTAACCAGCAAATGCGAGCAGGAAGCCCTTGAAATTGGATTTTTTCGCGAGCCATCTTAATCCAATTACATAAATGCGTATTGTAACTAAACTCACGCAGAATTACCTCATCTGTTTTATAGATATCCTCGGGATCTCCTGATAATGCCACCCAACGGAAAGGGCCCTTTCCTTCACAGAATTGAGGACGAATATATGCTGGAACAAATCCAGGGAATTGAAAGGCATTTTCTACCCCTTCATCCTTCGCTACTTGACGTATGTTGTTTCCATAATCAAATGTAACAGCGCCTCTTTCTTGCATATTAAGCATCGCTTTTACATGCTCTGCCATACTTGCTTTGGACTTTTTCACATATTCAGCTGGATTTTCCTTGCGCAACTTATCTGCAGCTTCCAAGCTGTATCCGATTGGGACATACCCATTCAATGGATCATGCGCGGATGTTTGATCTGTTAATACATCAGGAATAAAGCCAATCTCCAGCATTTTCGGTAAAATTTCAGCTGCATTTCCTAATAATCCAATAGATAATGCCCTTCCTTCTACTTTTGCTTCTTTCGCAAGACGAATGGCTTCCTCCAGTGAATTCGTTTTTGTATCCAAATATCTAGTTTCTATACGGCGGTCAATTCTTGATTCATCTACCTCAATAGCAATACATACACCTTCTGCCATTGTTACCGCTAGCGGTTGTGCACCACCCATGCCGCCAAGACCGGCCGTAACCGTAATGGTTTGCTTTAGCGAACCTCCAAAATGCTGTCTTCCCGCTTCCGCAAATGTTTCATATGTTCCTTGCACAATTCCTTGGCTGCCGATATAAATCCAACTTCCTGCTGTCATTTGTCCGTACATCATTAACCCTTTTTTATCTAGTTCATGGAAGGTATCCCAATTGGCCCATGCCGGCACAAGATTCGAGTTAGCAATCAAAACTCGCGGTGCATCCGTATGTGTCTTAAAAACGGCAACCGGTTTTCCCGATTGGATTAAAAGAGTTTCATCCGATTCTAACTCATGCAACGTTCTCACAATCGCATCGTAGCAATCCCAATTTCGGGCCGCCTTTCCAATTCCGCCATAAACAACTAAATCCTCAGGACGTTCCGCTACATCCTTATTCAAATTATTCATCAACATACGTAATGCAGCTTCTTGAATCCAGCCTTTTGTATGCAATTCTGTACCAGTATAGGTTTTAATCACTCTATCTGTATCCGCTTTCATTTTATCCCTCCTGAAACTTATTTCTTTTATTATATAAAGGAAATACACAGGAAAAGTTTTTAATTAATATTAGATTTCTTATACTTTTTCAGCTTAAATATTTTACTTTTTATAAAAAATTGTTTATTTATGTATATTTATATTATATTTGTATACTTATTCAATATTACAATGGAGTATATGGAAACCGCTCAAAAAAATAAAAAACATATTGACAAAATAATATTTTTGTGGTATGATGAAATATTCAACTATTGATTATAACGCCGTAATGTGATAAATTTCCTTTATCTTGTATTTCAGGGAGGAGATAGGGTGGATACATTACCATGCAAAGGTTGCAGAGGGCTTTGTTGCGGACCTGTCCCAATCACAGAAAAAGATTTAATGAAGATAAGACGAAGGATTAAAAGAATGCCAGTGAAGCACAGGTCCAATCTTGAAAATCAAACAAGGTATTTTGGAACATGCATCTTTTATGATTTAGATAATGACAAATGTGGCATTCATGATGCCAGACCGGAAATTTGTAAAATGTTCGGTTATTATGAAAAGCTTGTTTGTTTTCGCAAGCCAGAGCTTGCAACTAAACCTTTACCTGCTAGATTAGAAGACTCTATTGGAATATTATCGGTAGATTTTACATGGGACTATTTTAAATAATATTCGGGCTGTTACATACAGCCCTTAATCAATGCTCTATCCTATATTGTTTCGGCGCTTTCCCTACCACTTTTTTAAATACACGTGAAAAGTAATGCTGATTTTGAAAGCCAGTTAACAACGCGATTTCTTTTATCGCCAATTCCGTTTCATCTAGTAATCTTTTTGCCTCTCTGATCCTTAATAACGTTAGGCTTTCTCGAAATGTTTTAGATGTTTTTTCAACAAATAAATGACTGATATACGTTGGATTCCTCCCAACAAATTCTGCAACATTTCCTAAGTCGAGACTAGCTTTCCAATAGTGAAGCTCCATAAAATGAATACATCTATCAATAAGTTCCATATGCTGATTTCTCATTCTATCAAATACCGAATCTACTAACTTCGAAGTAAATATCAGTAGTTTTTGCACAATCCGGTATATCAATGGTTCGTAAAGAATAGTATCAAAAATATCCAAATATTCCTGTTCATATTGATTTGCATCAACATGGACCGATTTCATATAACGACGAATTTGCGCTAAAATGCTTGTTAAACGAATTCGGAGAAGCCCTGGATCAGGATACGGGCTGGTAATATGCAGAAATTCACTCGTTAAAAAGTTGGATATCCCCTCTTTATCCCCTTCATTTAAAAAGCTCATCCATTGCCGCTGTTCTTCTGGCGTTAAAAAAGGGTCGATAAAATCCCATTCTAATGACTTTTGAAAAAGAAGCACGCGTCGATACCCAACAAAAAATGTCACCTCTGACATCTTTCTAGTCCGGATATATTTTTCATGAATCGTGAGATCTGCGTCATCCTCATGATTGATTATAATACAAATCGGTTCCCCCTCCTGTTGTTCCCAATCATGTAAGAAGCGCTTTCCCAATTCCTCCCAATCAATATCTTTTATTCTTCTAAATAAGCAAATCGACATATCACTCAAAGGGAAAATAATGGGCGAAACAGGAAATATGTATTCCTTAATGAATTCATTTAATTTCGGCAGATAAAAGGGTTTCTCTGGTTGAAAGGCAATAAATAAATATGGATTGGCATTTTTGCTTTCCTCCATAAATAACTCTTCATATATTACCTCTTGTTTTAAAGAGGAATTAGGATGGAGAGAAGAACTCTTTTGTTTTTGAAGATGTTTTCGAATAAAGTTATTGACTTGTTTTAAAAGTTCTTGAGGGGAGAACGGTTTTATTAGTAAGCAGTTCGCCCCCATATCAATAGCCTTTTTCGCTGTTTCATAAGTTGCCTCCATTGTTATACAAATCAATACGGGTTCCATTATTTTTAGTAATTTCACCACTGACTCCCCGCTGCCTATATTCATATCGTAGATAAAAATATCAGGACGCTCATGTTCCAGCAATGTTACCGTATTGTTTAAATCTGTTGCAACATTAATGTCTGCATTAGAAATAGAGGATTCAATCAGCCATTGAATTCCCTTAGCTTCAAATTCGTCATGATCTGCAATTACGATTTTGATCAACTCGTTCACCTTCTTGTTCGCCTTCTCTTTAAATTGATTATCGCAAAGAGAACTGGGTGGGTAAAGATTTTGGATTCTAGATTTATTACCTGGTTCGGCCGAATTATTCCGAGGTATGACTGAATTATTTTTCAAACTGACTGAGTTATCTATAAATGCAACTTCCACAATCCGATTAAACGAAAAAATAGAGAAATCGATTTAGCCGATCTCCCCTTTTAGACAAATGGATTATAAAATCGATTTCCATCATGAAAAGTAATGAGCAAGGTAGCTCCTAAAATACATGCACCTAAAACCAGCATAAAATAATCAGCACGTTTGAAAGACTTTCCACTGTACCAAGTACGTTTTCTGTTTTTCCCAAAGCCTCGCAATTCCATTGCGTTCGTAATCACTTCAATACGATCCAAGCTAGATAAAATTAACGGAATAATAATCGATGCTGTATTTTTTACTCGCTTAAATAGCTTTTCTTTCTTCGATAAGTCAATCCCACGCGCCTGCTGAGATTGGGCAATATTGCGAAAATCCCGCTGAATATCCGGGATATATCTTAGAGCAATGGAAACGGCATAGGCGATCTTATAAGGAACCCCAATCCGATTTAAGGAAGCAGCAAACTCACTTGGATGGGTTGTTACAATAAATAATAACGCGGCTGGAATAACCACAAAGTATTTTATTGTTATATTAAACTGGTAAAACAGTTGCTCCATTGTCACATTATATCTACCAGCAATATCAACTAAAACATGGCTTGTTCCATAAATCCGCACACCCTCTTGCGGGGAAAAAATATAAATCGCCATATTATTTAAAAGTAAAAAGAACAAGATAAAATATAGAACAAAGGAGATCTCACGAAAGTGAATCTTGGAAACCATAAAAATAGCAATGCTCATGATGAATAAAAATAGCAAAATACGTGTATCATATGTAAGCATGGCGGCGGAAGACCACATGATAAAAAGGATTAGCTTCGTCGCACCTGAAAGCTCGTGAACGGGTGATGTACGTTTAATATAGGATAGCATTTCTACTGCCATATCTTCCTTGCCTCCTTGTCATAAGCGATAAATCTCGCGACAAACTCAAGTGGGTCTGGAATATCCGCACGAACTGCTAAATCATATAACGATGTCTCCTTCAAATTTGCCTTTTCAATAATCGCTTGATTGGTAAGAACATGTGCAGCAGAATCATCTGCAATCAATCTTCCATCTGCAATCACCAGCGCTCTTGGTGTATACTCTAACATAAGATGCATATCATGCGTAATCATTAAAATGGTTACGCCGCTTCTATTTAACTCCATCAAAAATTCCATGATATCTGTATATGATCTAAGATCTTGCCCTGCGGTAGGTTCATCCAGTATTAATACTTCGGGATTAAGAACCAAAATCGAGGCAATTGTCACACGTTTCTTTTGTCCAAAGCTTAAAGCAGAAATCGGCCAATTGCGATAAGGATATAGACCGCAAACTTTCAGCGTCTTATCTACTCGTTCCCTTAATTCCTCCTCCGGCACACCGCGCATTACAAGTCCCATCGCAACTTCATCAAAAATCATATGCTTCGATATCATCTGATTCGGATTTTGAATAACCATTCCAATTATTTGTGATCGCTCTCTAATCGAATCGTTTGTGATATCCTTTCCATTATAAAGAATTCTTCCAGAACGTACTTTTTCAAAACCGCAAATTAGCTTCGACAAAGTTGACTTACCAGCCCCATTTTTGCCTACAATACTGACCATTTCTCCTTTTTTAATAGAAAAGGAAATGTTCTGCAGCGTTTTTTTTCCGGTATGGTAACCAAAGGTAAGATTCTCTACCTCCAATATAGGAGCTTCCTTATCTTGTGAATTTTGCAACTGTGTGTTTTCAAACCATTTCTGAAGTTGCTCCTTACATGAAGAAATATCTAGTTGATCAAGATTAGCAGTGTGCATATTATGAGTAATTGTGCAACCGGCATATTTCAAAGCTTTTACATACAATGGCTCGCGGATATGATTTTCTCCTAATATATTTGACGCTAATAATTCATCCGGTGTTGAATCACTAACAATACGCCCCTCATTCATCACGATAATTCGATCGACATTTCGATGTAAAACGTCCTCTAGCCGATGTTCTACAATAATGACAGTTGTACTGGTTTCCTTTTGTATGCGGTCAATCAATTCAATAGCCTGCTTCCCTGTTGCAGGGTCAAGATTTGCAAGGGGCTCATCAAATAGGAGAATTTCTACTTGATCCACCATTACTCCTCCAAGGGCCACCCTTTGCTTTTGACCTCCGGATAGCTCGTGAATAGAAGCCTCTAGGTAATTCTCCATGTCTATTAATTTTAAGACGTCCATCACTTGCTCTTTCATCTGCTCTTGTTTGATACAATCATTTTCAAGGGCAAATGCGATATCCTCCGCAACGGACAAACCAATAAATTGCCCATCTGGATCCTGTAAAACTGTTCCAACCATTTTAGAGATAGAAAATAAGTCTAACTCCTTTGTTTCTTTCTCTTTTATTTTCAGACTCCCATGGATTTCCCCACTATAGGAAAAAGGAATAAGCCCATTGATACAATGAGCCAGTGTGCTTTTCCCAGATCCAGAAGGCCCGACAATCAGAACTTTTTCCCCTTCATGAATAGTTAGATTAATATCATGAAGAGTCGGTTCAGTTTGACTTCGATATTTAAAAGTAAAATGTTCAAAATGAATTATGGCATTTTTCATGCTTGTTCTCCCTGCTTTGTAGCTCGAAATTCCATTACATATCTTTTGTCAGACTTCCTGTTTTGCCACGTGTCCTTGCATAAGCAATTAGAAGAATGGTCCCAATAATAGCTACGGAAATAATATTCGCTATTCCCGCAAATAATCCCTGTACAAATACCTTATTAGACGGCTCAGCGTAAATTAGAATATCTAATGTTGGTGCTATTAAGAACCATCCAGCAGCTTGAACAATAAATTGCACCAAATTAAATGTTACAATTTGCCTTACACCAAATATACCTGACTCAATATTAATCTTTTTAGAAACCAGGCCGATGAAAAATCCGACAAAGACAGAAACCACAACCCAGCTCCACCAAACAGATCCATATGATGTTGTATCCGACAAAGCATGGCCAATTAATCCAATCAAACCGCCAGCGATTGGACCAAATACAACAGCCATTAAGGCAAGAAATCCATAGGAAGTTTGAATTTTCGTGTTTGGTATTGGAGATGGTATAGACACATAATTATTTAAAATCACAAACACCGCTGCGCCAATCCCAATGGCAACGATTGTTTTAACAGATAATCCCTTTCTATTCATATAAATCGCCTCCCATTTTCAATATATTTTAAATTTTCAATTACCTATTATAGATGATTTTTGGTATTTTGCGTATAGAAATTTTCCAATTAGCACCCGTTGAAATATGATACGCTTTCGCAAATGAACCTTGGTTAATCGCGACTCCTAAATTATCTAGCGAGTTGACATAAAGCAATGGCTCTCCAAGATGTGTGTCTGAGAAAAAACGGCCAAATGTCATGATATTCTTATACACTTGACGGGTATTATTGGCGATTGTTACTTCCAAGGAATCTCCATAAGTTATCCCTGCACTTTCAAATAATTGGCGGCTTACATTTGTCCAGAGATTACCAAAACGAACGTCTAAAATGTCGACCGTACCAGTAATAACGTCTCCCGTAATAGCAGCCTCAGGAACTGACAATTCCACTAATTGTTCCACATTTATAGCAGGACCAACTTCTTCAAAGGAAATAACTCCTGAAGCTAGACGAGCACCTGTATAAGCGTAGACATCCCGTCCATGAAATGTATACGACTCACCAGAGTTAGGCAATCGATTCACATTTTCATCTATTTCTCTTGCCTCGATGACCCCAATTCTTTGTTTAATATGTGTAATAGTTCCATTATCCGGTGTAACAATATAATGATTGTCAGCGGTTTTGACAACAATACTTAATCGGTTTGAACCAACCCCAGGATCAACAACAGAAACAAAGACTGTACCTTCGGGCCAATAAGAAACAGTTTGGTATAGACGATAGGAGCCCTCCCATATATTGTATTGTGGTATTTCATGTGTTAAGTCAAAAATATTGAGATTTGAATCCACTGATAATGCAACACCATACATCGCACTCACTGCACCATCGCAAGTACCAAAGTCTGTTTGAAGAACTAAATGTTTTCCCATTTTTGAATGCCTCCATTTGCAGTTAAATTATATGTTGAAAAATAAAAAACCACGCCATTATCAATAAATGATAAGGACGTGGTTGGAATCTACGTGGTACCACCTTACTTCACCGCATGCTCACACATACAGTCTCATCAAGTACATAAGTCCGCTAAAAACGATTGACTCTTTATACTGTGGTTTTGATAACGAGTACCAACTCTCGTCGGAACCTACTTATATCCACGCACTTTTCTTAAAAGGGGCCTTATGTTATCGAAAATCCTTTAAACTACTTCAGGCTAGTTTTAAAATGGAGTTCCTTTAAGAAAGATTGCCCCTAAACTAGGCCAAATAAAGATGTTTAAGAAAGAAAGGCCGATAACAAAAAACATTTATTTCGAAAAGCTGGTTGCTAAGATATGTTCAGCACGAAACTCAGAGGCCATTGTTCAGATTTCTATCTTTTGCTTCTTTTCAGCTACCGAAGCTCTCTGTGTAAAAATATTGAAATCCTACTTTTCTCTTCATCGTTTTTAAAAAGTTTTTACTATTTTGTTTTAATAATAAATTATTATACGAAACAATTTTTGGTAAGGCAAGCATGAATTCTAAAAATTTTTATTTATCCATATATATTCATGGCGCACTTTTTAAATGTATAAATTTGGGGTAACTGAATTACACTAACAATAACTATTTTATACACAAAGGGAAGTATATATGAGGAATATTGCGGCATTTTTTTCCATGCTTATGCCTGGATTCGGGCAATTCTATAATCAGCAATGCGCAAAAGGGGCATTCTTTATTGTTATTGAACTTTTTGAAAATATTTTTGGTAGAATCAATAAGGCAATACAATTAGATTTTAACGGTATGCATCAAGAAGCTTTACATACTGTTAATTATGACTTTATGTTATTTTACCCAGGTTTCTATGTATATGCGGTTTGGGACGCCTGGTACTATGCTAAGACTGGGGCCGATAAGAAGAAAACCGCTCTCCCCTTTCTGATTGCTGGGATTATAGGAGAGTTTTCCGCAATCTTCTCCTCCAAATTTGCTGTTCCCACCCTTTCAGTAGGACTCATCATGATTATTCCAATGGTTGCCGGCATGATATTTTTCAGAAAACAATAACCGCCTTTTCTTGTTCTTGTGGAAAAAGAAAAGGCGGTTTTCATTATGTTGTCGTTCACGTATTAATAGTAACATCCTTAGCAGTGCCATGAATTTTCTCTTTTCGGCGAACATCTTTAAATATCTTTGTCTCCGCCACAATAACACGCGAAAGAAGAAGCAAGGCAATTAAGTTCGGAATAGCCATCAAAGCATTGAACACATCTGAAATTCCCCATACAATCTTAAGACTGGAAACAGATCCTACTAGAACAGCCAGGGTAAATATCACACGGTACACATAAACAGATCTGTCCCCTAACAGATAACCAACACATTTTTCACCGTAGTAGGACCAGCCGATAACCGTAGAATAGGCAAAGAAAATGAGACCAAAGGTGACAATATAGCCCCCAACATGAGGGAGAAATCCGTTAAATGCCGCAACAGTTAGCGACGAGCTTTGGTCAGTATCTGCCCCAACCCACTTTCCACTCATTACTAATGTTAAGCCTGTTATAGAACAAACGACAATGGTATCCAGAAATGTACCAGTCATAGACACAAGTGCTTGGCGCCCAGGATAATCCGTTTTTGCGGCAGCTGCAGCAATCGGTGCGGACCCAAGACCTGCTTCATTCGAGAACACCCCTCTGGCAACTCCGTAACGAACTGCTGTACCAAGAACCCCGCCGCCTACAGATTTTGCGGTGAAAGCCTCTCCGAAAATTAGTCCTAATGCATGTGGGATCTCTTTAATATTTAGTAAAATGATAATCAATCCGCCTAGAACATAAAATATAGCCATAAAAGGAACGATGAATCCAGTAACTCGGCCGATACTTTTAATGCCCCCTAAAATAACTAGCCCTGTAAATACAGCTAGTACAATTCCTGTAATCCAAGGACTTATACCAAAACTTCCGTTTAGTGCCTCCGCAACAGAATTAGATTGAACTAAGTTTCCAATTCCAAAAGAAGCTACTGCACCAAAAATAGCAAATAGAACTGCTAACCACTTCCAGCCAAGACCTCTTTCAATATAATACATTGGACCGCCGGACATTTCGCCTTTACTATTTTTCACACGATATTTAACAGAAAGAATCGCCTCGCCATACTTCGTTGCCATACCGAAAATTGCCGTTACCCACATCCAAAAGACGGCACCAGGTCCACCTGCAATAACCGCCGTCGATACACCCGCAATATTACCAGTTCCAATTGTCGCTGCAAGCGCTGTCATTAATGACTGAAAATGTGAAATATCGCCCGATGATTTTTTATCTTGGCTGCGCGTAAAAGCAAGCTTTAATGCATATGGTAGATTGGAAAATTGCAGAAAGCCTAGACGAAAGGACAAAAAAATACCTGTTCCTACCAGAAGCACCAACATTGCTGGTCCCCATACAATATCACTTGTCTTACTTATTAGTTCCTCTAACCACTTCACTAAACCACCTCTTTTTATTGGAATATTGGCAATCTTTACAATGTATTCCATTGGTTGCATTGAAATTCCTTTATTTTTTGCCGTTTTATTAGAAAAAAGTTTTCATATTTTTAGTTGGATGTGTCAATATTGCGACTTTACTTGATTACAGTTATAGGAAAATTTAACATTAGGATAGTAGAAAATAGAGGAGATGAAACAATGACAAGATATATTTTGAGCACTCTAATCATACTCTCATTCATAATCTCGGCAGGATGCGCAAATTCAGAACAAAATAATATCAAAGGAAAGGATGACCATACAACCGCAATGGGAGATATTGCGGAGGAAACCTCATCCATGCATGAACTTCCGATGTTTTTAAAAGATCAAACTGATAATATAAAGACTATTTATAAAGCCTCTGCCGCAAGTCAAGAATTACTTGAAAAGATACCTTGTTATTGCGGATGCGGAGAAAGTGTAGGACATAAAAATAATTATGACTGCTTTGTTAGAGAAAATAAGAAAAATGGCGGAGTGGTTTGGGATTCGCATGGTGTGAATTGTGATGTTTGCTTAGAAACAGCTGCACAATCTATTACAGACTATCAAAATGGAAAATCTATAAAAGAGATACGAAAAGAAATCGATCAAAAATACAAGGAAGGCTATGCAAAGCCAACCCCAACACCCCAAGTGTAACAAAAAGTGTCCGCGACAGGCGGACACTTTTGCCTTTTGTCCACGAGTGGTGCCAGGCACCATTAATGGTGGTGGTGTCCGGCATGTCCTTTTTTGGGATTGGTGATGACGAATTCTTCTTGCGGAACGAAGAAGAATTGAATCCAGACGCCATCCAAGTATTCCTCATCCCTTTTATCAAGTAGGATATCAATCCCTTTATCTGTTTTTACAATTTCATCATGCTCTGTTGGATTATCAAATTGTAAGGCATAATGTGCGTGATCTCCGTGAACCTCGGTAACTATCACTCGGAGCATCTTTCCCTCAGATTCCTCATCATTTAACATTTTATTCATGATTTTTGCTGCATTGCGGTTTATCTTTACTTGCATGTCATTAGGACCTCGATTCTATATTGTTTATTTCATTATTCTACCACAATAATAAGCATGGCAAACGTCAGAAGTCTTCAAGTGGATCGCTCTTAAAAGATTAGCTTACTGTGAAGCCGATATTTTGCTAAAATGGCCCTAATTTAACTGTTACGCGAATTCCGAATATCCATGCTCGAGTACCCACAAATACCGAATACAAAGCAAATGCCCTTCATGTTTGAAGGGCATTCGTTCTCTATTTTACTGGAATCCAAATTTCTGAGTAATACTCATCCTGATATGCGTCATCGTCCGGATATACTTCTAATTCAGGTGTTTCCGCGTGGCGATATCCGCTGGAAGGAAACCATTCTGAAAAAATCCGCTCCCATGTTTTTTGCATTGCATCAGGCATTGGTCCACGAACTTCGAATACTGCCCATTTGGAGGCGGGGATTTCAAGGTTAAGATAGTTTTCAGGCTTCTCACCTTCATGGGCGGCAGCGATCCAATAGTCAATCTTGTGTGCCTCTGTATTACTTTTATCAACACAAACACCAAGTACCCCTTTAACCGGACCATTGTTTAATTGATTCAATACCCTTGTTGTTCCATCTGAATTTACTTCCTCCCATAGTTTTGGAATTTTTTCAAGGTTTTCGTTGTTCAACACCGAATACTCCCTCTTAATTCCAACTACTTGAAATGCTTCTTTTTCCACTACACTGTACTTCACTGGTTCTACCCCTTTCAAACTCACCTGAATACTCAGGCGGTTATAAGATTGCAGCTTTCCCTTCCCTTTCCGTACTTCACTTGGTGAAACTCCATGCTGCCTGCGAAAGGCCTTCGTGAAAGCCTCGGGGGTGTCGTATCCATACTTAAAGGCTAAATCAATTATTTTTTCATCTGATCTGAGCAGCTCCTCGGCAGCAAGGCTCAGGCGCCGGCGCCGAATATACTCTCCTACCGATATATCTGTCAATACAGCAAAAGTTCGTTGAAAATGGAATACAGATACATTTGCCTCTTTGGCGATATCATCAATAGAAAGCGAATTTAGCAAATGTTCTTCCATGTAATCAATTGCTCTCTGTAATGATTCCACCCAAGTCATATCGCTCACCCCTTATACACATCTTAATGGTTGATCTTTCTGTCTTCCTGTCTTTTTGTGCTTTCTTATGTCATATCCATCCTTGTAAATTCTGCATGAGATATGAATTTTCCTTTAAGCAAATGAAGACTTCCACTAGCATTCAAAGCTTGTCCACTTATATTGGGGTCTAAAAAAAATAGTCAGGTGTACAGAAATACACCTGACGAATCAATAAATTAGATAATACTATTTTTTACAGAAGCACTATCACTAACATCTGGGTCTATCAAGTAATCGATCGGTATGTTGATTGGTGACAAATCGCCGTTTAATTCTCCGAATCCTTGATTACGCTTATAGGAAGTAAATTGATCTATATATTGAACCGGTCCAACATTAACGACAGAAGCATTATCAATAGAATTAATCTTGAATCCCAGCAAATTAAGAGCAAAAGGGGTAAAAAACACCATGTATATACCTCCCAACTATAGGATGCTATTTTTCACAGAAGGGGTATCAATAAAGTCGGAATCAATGGCTGTTGTTATCGGGAAAAAAACAGGTGAACCGTCGCCATTTAATTCTCCTGTCCCTTGATTTCGCTTATATGAAACAAACAAATCAATGTGCTGGCTAACACCTACATTCACTGTAGCGGCATGGTCAACGGCATTTATTTTAAAAACTTGAAGGTTAATCTCAACCGGAGCAAAATACATATTATACCTCCCATTTTAAAATCGAAGCTGCTTTTAGCTTTTTTGCTTATTTTTCCAAGACATTTTCCTTGAAACTTATTTTATATCCGACCGCTTTTCACTATAAAAATCAAGCGTATCATCGTCAATAAGTTCACTTACGGTAAAAAAACGCGGACAGCCATCCGCTAAAAACTGTCCAAAAGGCTGATTCTTTTTACCGCTCGCTGCTCTATT
>Ga0224733_1008_pt1 | contig 43145 bp, 41 predicted proteins | sample IA12soil_GW_FP2_FD_161642 | JGI IMG/M metagenome (GOLD analysis project Ga0224733, IMG submission 161642) | Enriched cells from agricultural soil in Iowa, United States - IA12soil_GW_FP2(-) | ecosystem: Environmental > Terrestrial > Soil > Agricultural land | place: USA: Iowa | collected 2017-05-08
CCTTCAAATAGCAAGTTTTATGGATATTATTAAACAAATTTAATAAGCCCTTGACCAAAATCAAGGGACTTTACAAAAAAATTCAATAACAATAACTTATAAGGCATTCATTTGGAAACACCTACTAATTTTTCTGAGATTTCAATTTTGCTCCATCTCAACAACCATGTGATAAGCGCCAATAAAATCAACCCTGCGCAAAGGAATATTACTTTCGCATCGACTGCATCGAATAAGGCACCAAAAATAAGGGACCCAATTGGACCCATTCCTACAGAAAGTGTCTCGATAATACCAAACACTCGTCCGCGGTATTCATCCTCGATGGAACGTTGAATAACAACTCCCATCGGTGTAATTATACCAACACTCAGTGCGGAAAATAAAAACATGATTGCCATATAAAAAATAAAGGTGTGGCTACCGTTGAATCCTAAAAATAATGGTACAGTGATGCAGGCTACTATTCCGCTCATGCTGAATGCGGAGCGCTTCACAAAGGCTAACGGATTTTTCAATTCATTGTGAACAGATAAGTAAATTGAAGCCAACAACATTCCAATTGCGCCTGCTCCTTCAATAAAACCGACTTGTGAAGATGGAATGGAGAGCTTTTGAACCAGCACAAATACAAGTCCTACGCTAACGGCCGCGGAGAAGAAGTTAATCCAAAGCGTTGTCATTAATAAAGTTTGGACAAGCGGCTTTGTGCGCAAATATTGCAATCCTTCTTTCATACTTTGGGAAACCGACTCTTTTTTCTTTTTCACTGTCACTTCAAATAAGCTGAAATCCATGGTCGCTTCTAAACAAAGGGAAATAAAATAAGCGATCATCATCGAGAATAAGAAAACCTTTATCGAAACAAAACCGAACATCATTCCGCCAATTGCAGGCCCGCCTATTCCACCTATAGAGTAGGATACTTGATTATAGGATAATGCCTTCTGCAATCGTTCTTTTCCAACTAAATTCGGAATGGAACTGGAAAACGCAACACCATTAAATGCGCCTATAATCGAAAAAATCGCGGTGATCGTGTAAACAGCAGGGACGGACATACCAAAAACAATCGTATAAACAATTAAAGCAGCTACTGATAATGTTATTCCCGTCATACTCAAAACAACGATTCGTTTTTTGGGAAATCGATCTGCAACATAACCGGCAAGCGGTGCTGCCAATGCACGCGGCAATACATTAAACATAATATTAGTCGCAAAGCTTAATGCAGATCCAGTCGCAGATAAAATATACAGGCTGATACCAAAGTTAAAAACACCAAACCCAAGTGATGTCAACATTTTGCTAACAAGAAAGGTATATAGATTTCGCTGTGCCTTCCTTAATCTCTGTCCTTCCAAATCTTTTACCTTCTAACTCTATTATTTTCATCTCATAAGTATATATAATAAGATGTCCATGTAGAGTTGTCAAAGTAATCTAAGTATTTTTTGGATAAACTAATAGGGAAAGGGAGGACTATATATGTTTGATCCTACTGCTTACGAAAATATGAAGGTAGTTATAGAAGGAAGCGCCTATGATTTAGATTTAGAAGGACAAATCAGAGTGGTTGACAGAAAAGACATCGTCGATTTAGCTACTCTTTCTAGACAATACGAACTAACTTTTTGTTTAAAACATTCTTCCACTATTATGGCAAAATTAACATTAGAAGCAAATTTAAACCAATTGGCTGCAGAACTTTTACAAAATGGGGATCAAAAGCAAGTAGGTGCATTTGTACATATCTCATTTACATGGGATGGAAGCAGCAAAACGTATATGAATAAGATTAAAGAACACTGGGGTCCAGAACATATTTATGAAGAAAGAAAAATGCACTCTTCCATAAACGGTGTAAAGGAAGAAATCATTATAAGTTTTTCAAGGCTCATTACAGAGGATATGATGGACGATTTAGTGGAAATGATTCATTTTACTGTTCAAACTCTTCAAACATTATAGTAATTCGGACAATTTTTCGATTTCCTACTTCTGCATGAATGAAAATATTAAACACATACTTCCATTAGAAGGATTCTAAAAGGTAAGGAGTTATGATAATGCATTGGTATGAGAAGCTGAATCAATACTTTCCTATTGAAGAAATGAAATCCAGAGAACATATGGAAACACTTTTGGAAGAACGTTCAGACATTTATCATAAAGACGAAGGCCTCAATCATGTTTTAATGTATGCAGAACTTGAAAATTTTCTCTTTATTGATTATCTGTTTGTTTCCAAAGATGCACGTGGCCAAGGATTAGGTCATAAGTTAATCGAAAAAATGAAACAAAAAGGCAAGCCCATCATTTTAGAAGTAGAGCCAATTAATTATGAAGATAGCGACACGGCAAAGAGACTGAGATTTTATAAACGAGAAGGTTTCGAGCATGCACAGTCTATTGGATATAAAAGAAGATCACTTGCGACGAATGAAATCAATGAAATGGAAATTCTTTATTGGTCCCCAAATGGTGAATCAGAAAAAGACATTTTTGACGCCATGAAAAAAACATATGATTTGATTCATACTTATAAAGATAAACAGTTTTACGGGGAATCCTATGATCCGGCAAAAGAGGTTTTGACATTTGATGATGCAGCAGACAATAAAAATATACTAGATAATCTATGACAGAATGACACCCTGATGAAGGGTGTATTTTTTTTAAAATGAAACGTTCAAATTTAAGTTTTTAACCTGCATTATTTAATATAAAATGGAGAATAGAATGATTTGATGAACAAAAGGGGAGAAGCACATGCGAATTCATTACATACAAAATGATCCTGCAGTAACCTTAGGCTATATAAAAGAATGGATAGAGGATAGAAATTATCCGTTAACATGTACCAAAATGTATGAGTACGGGGAACTTCCTCAATTGGATAGCTTTGATTTATTGATTATACTTGGTGGAAAAATGGGGTCGTATGATGAAGAGGAGTTTTCATGGTTAAAGACGGAGAAAAACTTTATTCGCGAGTGTATCGATGCGAATAAATGGGTTTTCGGCATATGCTTAGGGGTGCAATTGCTGGCCAATGTACTTGGCGCAAAGGTCTATCCTCATTCACATCAAGAAATCGGTTGGTGGCCGCTCACATTAACGGACGAGGCATTATCTTCGCCATTATTAACAGGGGTTCCGAATGAATTTGTTGTGTTTGAGCATCATGGCGATACTTTCGATCTTCCCGAAGGGGCAGTACGACTTGCTACTAGTAGCGGTTGCATGAACCAGGCATTCTCTTATGGAGACAGAGTAATTGGGATACAATTTCATCCGGAATTTACAAACGACATGATCCATGAATATAAAGAAGTTGCAGACAGTCAAATGTTCGAAGGTGCATACTGCCAAAGCCCAAGTGACTGGGTAAATAAGCCATCTTATTTAGATAAAGCTAAAACATTGTTATTTACCATTCTACAAAATATAGAAACTGCGATTCTGAGATGCTAAATCGCAACAGTGTGAATTCCTCCAAGAATTCACACTGTTTCTTTTGATTAATTGTCCCAGTGTATGGATGGTTCTTTCATTAGTTGTGGCTTCAATCCAAGTTCTTTGGATGCGGCTATGATAAATTCTTTTCGGAAAAAGTAACTTCTGTGATATACAATTTTATTATTTTCTATTTCTTGGTACTGAATATCGTGAACAACTTCTCCTTCATTGGAATCTGCAAACACCACAATAACCGGTTTACCCCATAACATGAATTGTTTAGCTTTATAGCCAGGTAAACCATGCAGCATAGACCCATTCCTAATTTCATCCTTTGAAACTTCGATAAAGCCAAGAGAAGCTTCGTAATGTGCTTGATCGCTTATCAAAGCAAGCACATCTTCTACATCTCCATCAGAAAGTGCTTGTAAATATGCCTGAATTATTTCATGATGCTCTGTATCTTGATTCTTAATGTCAGTAGGAATGTTTTCAATTGGCTGATTTCTTAATTTGATTTTCATTCTCCTAATGGTTGCATATACCGCACCAGGAGTCGTTTTTACCATGCTTGCAATTTCATGTGCTTGAAACCGAAAAACTTCCATTAACAAAAAAACGGCTGTTTGTCTTGGTGAAAAGAGCTGAAAAAGAACTTTTAAGGCTTCTTCCAGATCAAGACTGTCTGCGAATTCCTCAGATGGTATGTTTTCCTCTAATAATTCTCCGACATTTCGTTTCTCTCGCCGACAGTGATCCATCCAAGTGTTTGTAGCAATACGGTATAAATAGGATTTTAGATTTGTAGGATGCCACCGTTGAAATAATCCACCTAGTACTTTAAGCATTGTTTCTTGGTAAAGATCCTCTCCGTCCCAAGGAGAACCAGTAAGATAACGGCAATAGTTCCATAAACCCGTACCGAACTCAGCAATCACACTATCCAATTGTTGTCGCAATTCACGCGAAGTTTCATTCCATTTGTTTATAGTATCATCTGTCAAAAAAGAACAACCTCCTTATAAATAATTTCCTATGTATAACGAATGAAAGTACTATCATTATACTTTGAATAACTGGATATTTTAAAAAAATTATAAAAATGCATTTATTAGTACATTTTAAAGTATTTACTTTTTTATAAAGAATTAATAACGTGGAAATATTTCGAAAGGTGCTTTCGCTTGGGAACTTGTACAATCACTCACCGTCACTTCAGAATGTAATAAGAAAAAACATAGTGTGAGATGATGAAAATGAAAGCAGAAAGAATCATTAATACAGGATATAAGTTTATCGGAGTTCCGTATATATTTAATGCCCCCCCCTTTTCGTACAGATATGTTTGATTGCAGTTCCTTTATCCAATATATTTTTATGGTTCACGGGATTATCCTCCCAAGAAACTCTCGCCAACAATCTATGGCTGGCAGACGAGTTTCACTCAAACAAATAAGAAAAGGGGACTTGCTTTTTTTTACGACCAAGGACCGCAAGCATAAAAATGGTATTTCAAAAATCGGACATGTTGCTCTATATATTGGAAAAGGGAGAATGCTGCATACGTACCGTCCGGAAAATAGAGTCACAATAACAGAAATCGATAAGAAATGGATCTCAAAATTTGTAATGGCAAGGCGTATTCTTTAAATAAATTTAGACATATTAATCTTTTTAAGAAGGGATAGAAGCTAAATGAATATGATTTACCGGAAGGATTAACTGTTAGATTAGCAACCGATACAGATTCGTATCAAATTATTACTTTACTAAAAGAAAATAGCTTAATGGATGAAAGACAATGATATTGATCAATGGCAGTACCTATTAGAAGGTGCGATGATGAAGAAATAAAACAAGCTATTTCTAATCAATTTACTTATATGATATTAGAAGGTGATCATCTTATAGGTGCGTTTACGCTGTCTCCAATACAAAGTGAATGGGATATTCATATCTTTGGAGTTGAAGATGTCGCAGATTCATTATACTTACATAGATTGGCTATTACTCCGCGATACATAGGAAGAGGTATCGGAAAGAACATGTTTCAATGGATACATGAAAATATTCAAACGGACAAAATATACTTAAAATTAGACTATATGGCACATAACACAAAACTAAACCAATTTTATCAAAATACTCGATTTGGTAAAATTGGAGAAACGGATAGTCATAGCAAATATCTAAAAAGGATTAGGGGATAGTTTCTTTGAATTAAACCTTCCGTATGATTCGTACTGGCGATTGCGGTTGAAACAATTTATCTTTGAATAAAATGTATAATAACAGCAAAATGAACCATAAGCCGACCATCATTAATATTTCTTTTAAATGTCTTTTCGTTTGCTTATTCTGAAACTGATCTTTATATTTCATTTGGATTTTTTTCTTTTTATAATCTAATTTCATATTTTCCCTCCTAACGTAAGAATAAGATTAAATATTTTTCTCTTTATGTCTTAAATTCTTTTACATATATGAATATTTTTCCTCTTTTTAGTTCAGTATTAATTTTGAATACAGTAGAGGAAAGATGATGCGAAAGAATTTATGGTAAATTCGGAATACGCGATTAATTTTAAAAGGGGATTATGGAAAAAGAACCATGATGAATATCATATTGTAGAAAATAAACAAAAGAATCAACTCACGCAACCTAAAGTAACGGTCATCACCCCTGTTTATAATGCGGAAAAGTTCTTGAGAAAAACAATAGAATCCGTTATTTCGCAGACAATGGGAATGGAAAATATTGAATATATTTTAATTGATGATGGATCTAAGGATGCTTCTAGAAAAATACTTCTAGATTATTCTAACAAGTATCCAACCATTAAGATTGTCTTATTAAAGTACAATACTGGTACACCAGGGCACCCAAGAAACATTGGGATTCAATTAGCCACTTCAAAATATATTTGCTTTTTAGATGCGGATGATTGGTTAGAGCCCCATGGACTAGAAACACTTGTAAAGATTTTAGAAGAAACAGGGGACGATTATGTCGTTGGGAAAACCATTGAGATACAGTCAAATGGGAGCAAGATTGTTGGAGAGCATGAATCATGTAAGGAAAGACGAAGTGTATCACCCTATTCAATCCCTAACATTTTTCAACATCTAGGTCCTAGGGCTAGAATGTGCAGAACAGATTTATTAAAAAAATATCAGATATCTTTTCCGAAAATGAAATTTGCAGAAGATAAGCAGTTTTTTATTGATGTATTGACATTTTGTAAAACTATCTCCACTACAACGGCAACCATCTATTATTTGAATCGTAAAGACGATAATAGTTTACGGTTAACGAATCAAACGAATATTATTCAAAAAACCAGGTGTAATTTAAAAGTAATTCGGCATGTGAAAAGTAAAAAGTTAGATGTAGCTCATGAAAAAGTAATATTAAACCGGTTGTATGAATTTGATTCGATTTCAAGATTTTTTAACACGCCGCATTTTCAAAGAACAAAGTTAAAATTTATTTATTATTATCTTTTTAAAATAGTATTAAAAACCACAAGTTCCCTTAACTATGAGTTCTCCGACAATTTCATAGAACCGATTAATGGCGTTTTATATGAATTATTCAAGAAAAAGAGGTATAAGGATTTTGTAAAGCTGCTTGAATGGAATAAAAGAGAAAAGGTAAAAGAAATTATTATCAAAAATGAACTTCCATATATGGTCGCTCCATTTCTTGACGAACCATTAAGATTTATCCCAACTTCATTGTACGCCGAACTAAAAGAAGAGTGTATTTTAGAGGATAAATATATCCTTCATTTTAAGGTATATGGCTCCTATGTTCATTCTATAAATGAAGTTATCATTAGAAACTCAAAGAATGCGCTTTTGGAGTATGTCCAACCTATCACAGTGGATAAGGAGGGGAATGGTAAATTTCGATTGGATTTGGAGTTATTAGAGCATTTTCCACCCTCAAATTACTCTATATTCTTACGTTTTAATGATTATAGAAAAGTGAATATTAGGAAATTAGATACCCGTACATATAAGGAGACCTTTCAAAATAGGGAATATATATTTTATCAAACGGTCTATTCCAATGTAGGGTTAAAAATAGTAAAGGAAACGAACTAAAATAAAAAAGGCACACAACTTTCTGTGTGCCTAATAAATTTAACTTGCCAATTGTGCTTCCTCTTGCTTCGATTCTTTCTTTTCTTGTACTTTCAATCCATTGAATAAAAGGTTTAATACAATCGCTACGATACTGCCGGAAACGATTCCGCTGCCTAGAATCATACGAATGGATTCAGGAAGCTTGGAAATCACGTCTGGTGCAATGGATACACCTACACCAATTGAAATCGAGGACGCGATAATGAACATGTTTTCAATTCGGTTAAAATCTACTTGTGCTAATTGACGTACACCAGAAGCGACGACCATACCAAACATTGGAATCATTGCGCCGCCCAATACCGGATTCGGTATAATGGTCGTAAGTGCTGCTACTTTAGGTAAAAGTCCAAGGGCCATAATGATTACACATGCTGAAAATACAACTTTACGAGATTTTACTCCCGTTAAAGCGACTAAACCAACATTTTGGGAATAGGTTGTATACGGGAATGCTTGAAAAATACCACCGATTACTTGTGCAAGACCTTCTGAGCGAAGTCCAAGTTTGATTTCTTTCCCTTCAATTTTCTTCCCTACAATATCACCAAGTGCGAAAAACACACCAGTTGATTCTATCATACTAACAATTCCTACTAAGACCATACTTAAGATGGCAGAAAGGTGGAATGTTGGTGCACCGAAACGGAAAGGGTGTACCATATGGAACCATGATGCTTTCCCAACAACAGAATAATCAACAAGACCCATAAAGGATGCAACCACTGTACCAAGGATTAAAGAAAGCAGAACAGCAATCATTTTTAAATAGCCTTTGAAAAATCTATTCATAATAACGATTGATACAAATGTAATAGTTGCTAATAAAAGATTTGTTCCGCTTGCATATCCCGGAGTACCAGCTGTTCCTGTAATATCACCAAAAGCGGCACTTATCAAAGAAGCACCTATTATAGTAACGACAGACCCTGTGACAACAGGAGGGAAGAACTTAACAATTTTATCCATGAATTGCGCTAATATAAACACGACAATACCAGAAACGATAATGGCTCCATAGATAGCAGGAATACCAGAAGTTTTTCCAATGGCAATCATCGGACCAACTGCTTGAAAGGCACATCCTAATAATATCGGCAGTTTAATGCCGAAATATTTTCCACCAACAACTTGAAGGAGAGACGCAATACCACAACAGAACAAGTCAATGGAAATTAAATATGTTAATTGTTCTGCTGTCATTCCAATTGCTGGACCAACTAATAATGGGACTACTACAGCACCGGCATACATTGCAAGTACATGCTGAAAGCCCAGAGCTCCATATTTCCAAAAACCCAATTTCTTCTTCACGTGAATCTCTCCTTTATTCTTCTATGAATTCAACCGTATGATTCGTAAGGCTTTTGATTCTTGCCAGTGATAGAACATCGAAGCCAGCATCTCGAAGCTTCCCTCCGCCTTCTTGAAAGGCTTTTTCAATCACAATCCCAATCCCCACAACAACAGCACCTGCCTGTTTGACAATAGAAGCTAGACCAAGAGCAGCCTCACCATGCGCTAAAAAATCATCAATGATTAACACTCTATCATTAGGTGAAAGAAAAGATTTACCAATATGAATCTCATTTTCTATTTGTTTGGTAAAAGAATAGACTCTTTCTACCCAAACATCACCTTTCATGGTCATAGGCTTTTGTTTTTTTGCAAACACCATTGGAACCTTTAATTCCATCGCAGTAGTTAGAGCGGGAGGAATGCCGGATGATTCCAGAGTCAACACTTTTGTCACATTCTTGTTTTTAAAATAAGAAGCAAACTCTTTTCCCATATCAAATGTCAAAGCTGGATCTATTTGATGATTAAGAAAAGAATCAACTTTCAATACTCCGTCTGATATGACACGACCTTCTGAAGTAATTTTGTCTTTTAGTCTTTGCATGCTACACCTCCGATAAAATGAAAAGACCCCATAGAAACTTTTACAAGTGAAAAGCTTTCTACGGGGTCTGTACCACGTCAAATAAACTTTCACTCGTAGTCAACCCATTTACGGTGAGTTGGTAGAAACTTGCAGACCATATCTCTGCTATTATACGAGATGAATTATTCGTGTTTTTTGATTAGTATAAGATAAATTCCTCATTTTGAAAAGAGTTTTTTTGAGGAAAACGAATTTTCTATAAAAATCTGACATTAATATTAGGAAATTCAGAATAAATGTAAACGCTATATGATTGATTTTAGTCAATGTTATGATAATACTTATAATAAGGGATAAAGGCAGATTTCGAGGAGGATATCTAATATGGCGCGAATAAGATATACGAATCCAAACGGGGAAAGAAATGTTAATTCCTTTAAAAAATTGATGCAATGGCAAAGGGAACGTCGAAGGAAAGTAAAGGATCTATCTTTTATCGTACCGCAAGAATCAGCGAAAAAAATTGATTATCTGCAAAAGAACAGGAAAGATGTTACTATCACATGGATTGGACACTCATCCTTTCTTATACAAATGAATGGTTTAAATATCGTTACCGATATTGTGTGGGCAAAGAGAATGGGGTTGGAAGTAAGATTAACTGAGCCAGGTTTAACTCCCAATCAAATGCCTGAAATAGATATTGTGCTTATTTCTCATAGTCACTATGATCACTTGGATATACCTTCCTTAAGGAAACTAAAAGGAAGCCCAGTATTTTTGGCTCCTATTGGACTTGGGAGATTATTAGAAAGAAAAAAATTTAAGCATGTCAAAGAATTTAACTGGTGGGATTCCATCTCCATAAAAAATGTTTCCATAACATTTGTACCTTCTAGGCATTGGACAAAGAGAACGCTAACGGATACAAATACTTCCCATTGGGGTGGCTGGGTATTGGAAATAGACGGTAAGACCATTTATTTCGCTGGAGATAGCGGCTATTTTGACGGGTTTAAAGAAATTGGCGAAAGATTCACTATTGATTACGCATTAATTCCAATTGGAGCATATGAACCAGAATGGTTTATGTCCTCTCAGCATATAAATCCAGAACAAGCAGTTCAGGTATTTCTAGATGTGCGTGCGAAGAGGTTTATACCAATGCATTACGGAGCTTTCCGATTGGCAGACGATACTCCGGAAGAGGCAATAGATCGTTTAACGGAAGCATGGGAAAAGCAGAAAATAGAAAAGTCTTCTTTAGTTATTTTAAAGCTAGGGGAAACGGTGTTTGTTTAAGCTCTGAGATTGTTTTTAATTTCAAGGAGGAATACGGGGAATCGAATCGGTTACGCTCAAGTACCGCTGATTCCCTTTGAAATATTTTTCTTCTTTAGGGATTGTCATAGCGAAGGGACTGTGCTATTCTAGTTATGTAATCGGTTACATATAAGAGGTGATGGAAACTGACGACAATACGTGACGTAGCAAAAGCAGCTGGAGTATCCGTGGCGACGGTTTCACGGGTGTTGAATGAAACCGGTTACGTACATGAAGATACGAAAAAATCAGTAACTGCTGCAATAGAAAAACTAAACTATAGCCCGAATGAAGTGGCACGATCCCTATACAAAAGAAAGTCAAAATTAATTGGACTTTTGCTTCCTGATATAACGAACCCATTTTTCCCTTTGTTAGCAAGGGGAGTCGAGGATGAATTGCGATTGCATGATTTCCGCTTGATTTTTGGAAATACCGATGAAAATCCTGAAAAAGAGAAGGATTATATTCAAACCTTTCAGCAAAATAATGTAATCGGAATGATATCCATGACCAATCAATTAAGTAAAACAACCTATCAGGATTTGTCAATCCCAGTTGTTTTTCTTGATCGGACTTCCTCAAGTCTTCCTTCTGTTTACGCGGATGGAAAAGAAGGCGGTCGAATAGCTGCCATGGAAATGATCCAAAGAGGAAGCAAACGAATTACTTTAATAAAAGGACCATCTCATATCCAAACAGCACAGGACAGATTCCAAGGTTCTCTTGAAGTATTAAGTGCTTCAGAGGTTGATTTCTATGTGATGTCGACATCTTCGTTTTCTTTTGAAGAAGCAGAAAAATGGGCAAAAGAGCTATTTAAAAAATATGGCGATACTGACGGGGTTATTGCAAGCAACGATATTGTTGCAACAGCTGTTTTGCATGAAGCATTGCGATTGGAAAAATCCATTCCTCATGACTTACAAATTATCGGATTTGATGATATTCCGCATAGCAGTTTGTTATTTCCACCATTATCAACCATACGGCAGCCTGCTTATGAAATGGGCACTGAAGCGGCAAAATTATTAATGAAGTTAATGAAAAATAACCAAATGAAGGAAAAAAGCGTGCAATTGCCTGTTATGTTTATAGAAAGAAGTACGACTAGAAAGGGTGAGGGGCATGTCTAAGATAGTTGTGATTGGAAGTTCATCCATTGATTTGGTCGTTTCCGCGTCGAAACGGCCAAATGCAGGGGAAACCATTATCGGTGATTCATTTAAAACAGTGCCGGGAGGAAAAGGAGCTAATCAAGCGGTTGCTGCCGCAAGATTAGGTGCAGAAGTTTATATGATTGGTTGTGTTGGAAAAGACAATTACGGGAATACAATACTAGATAATTTCAGGAACAATAATGTATGTATCGATTTTGTGGAACCGGTTACACATTCAGAAACCGGGACAGCCCATATCGTTCTTGCGGAAGGCGACAATAGTATTATCGTTGTAAAAGGGGCAAATGATTATATAACGCCTGACTTTATTAATAAAGCAAAAAGCGTCATACAAACCGCCGATATCGTCTTAATTCAACAGGAGATACCAGAAGAAACCGTTGAACATGTCGCGGAATTATGTGATTTTTTCCAAGTTCCTTTAATATTAAATCCTGCACCTGCTAGGGTAATTAGTGAAAATGTCATAGAAAAAGCTGCTTATCTAACTCCGAATGAACACGAAACGAGTATTTTATTTGAAGATATGACAAAGGAAGAGGCACTTAGAAAATATCCGAACAAGCTTTTGATTACAGAAGGAAGAAATGGTGTTCGCTATTTCAACGGGGAAGTAGAAGTATTGGTACCTTCCTATAATGTAGAAGCGGTGGATACCACGGGTGCTGGAGATACTTTTAATGCAGCATTTGCTGTCGCATTATCTGAAGGAAAGAGTATAGAGAATAGTCTTCAGTTTGCTAATCGAGCAGCATCCCTTTCCGTGATGAAGTTTGGCGCACAGGGCGGGATGCCGACTAGAAGCGAAGTAGAAAGGAACTTATAAGTATGAAACGACATGGAATATTAAATAGCCATATTTCAAAAATATTATCTGATCTTGGGCATACCGATCAAATTGTTATTGCAGACGCAGGACTACCTATTCCGGATGGTGTGCTTAGAATTGATTTATCTTTAAAGCTAGGGACACCTAGTTTTAAAGAGGTTGTATCTGCCATCGCGGAAGATATGGTAATAGAAAAGATGGTGATTGCGGATGAAATGGAAACAAATAATCTAGCAATCTATCAATTTATTAATAATACATTTCCAGATGTTTTAATGGAGAGGGTATCCCACGAAACATTGAAAGAGTTAACGAAAAAGGCTAAGGCTGTCATTCGTACTGGTGAAGCGACACCATATGCTAACTGCATTTTACAAGCAGGCGTCATTTTTTAAAAAGGAGTGAGTACGGTGGAGATCTCCATGAGAAATATCCATAAAGCTTTTGGTGCCAATCAAGTGCTATCGGGTGTGAACTTTGAGCTTCATAATGGTGAAGTACATGCGTTGATGGGAGAAAATGGTGCTGGGAAATCAACGCTAATGAATATTCTAACAGGCTTACACAAAATGGATCAGGGGAGTATTGTCATTGATGGAAAGGAAACCAACTTCAGTAATCCAAAAGAGGCTGAAACATTTGGAATAACCTTCATCCATCAAGAATTGAACGTTTGGCCAGATATGACGGTATTGGAAAATTTATTTATCGGTAAAGAACGGAAAAACTCCTTTGGTTTTTTAAAAACGCAAGAAATGAAAACGCTAGCAAAGGAGCAGTTTAATAAATTATCTGTAACGATTCCTTTGGATGCAGAAGCAGGTCATTGTTCCGTTGGTCAACAGCAAATCATTGAAATTGCTAAAGCATTACTGACGGATTCCAAAGTAATTATCATGGACGAACCAACAGCAGCACTTACGGAAAGAGAAATTCAAAAATTATTTAAAGTGATTGATGCATTGAAAAAAGAAGGCGTTTCAATTGTATATATTTCCCACCGAATGGAGGAGATTTTTACCATTTGCGACCGCATTACTGTTATGAGGGATGGAAAAACAGTGGATACCAATAAGATTCCAGAAACTAATTTTGATGAAGTAGTGCGGAAAATGGTCGGCAGGGAACTGACGGAACGATACCCTGAGCGTACTCCTAATCTAGGACAAACCATTTTGGAAGTGAAAGATTTGTCAAGAAACGATGTCTTTGAAAATGTCAGCTTTTCGGTGAAATCTGGTGAAATTATTGGTTTCTCAGGGCTAATGGGTTCCGGTAGAACTGAGATTATGAGAGCTATTTTCGGATTAGATCCTCTGGATTCAGGGGAGGTTTGGATAGACGGAAAGAAAGTATCTATTAAAAAACCGCATCAGGCTATTAATCTCGGAATTGGATTTATTACAGAGGACAGAAAAGATGAAGGTCTCATTTTAGATTTTTCCATCACAGAAAACATGGTATTGCCTAGCTTAAAAAGCTTTGCGCCAAAGGGATTTATGCAAGAAAAAAGTGAACGTGATTTTGTGAATATGCTTATTAGGCGATTAACGGTAAAAACAGAGTCTGCATCCACGAATGTCGGGAGCCTTTCCGGTGGAAATCAGCAAAAGGTCGTAATAGCAAAATGGGTTGGAATTGGTCCAAAGGTATTAATCATGGATGAACCGACAAGAGGTGTGGATGTTGGTGCCAAAAGAGAAATATATGAATTAATGAATGAATTAACGCAAAGAGGAGTCGCCATTATTATGGTTTCTTCGGAACTTCCAGAAATACTTGGGATGAGTGACCGAATTTACGTTGTTCATGAAGGCAAAATCAGCGGAGAATTAACGAAAAAAGAAGCAACACAAGAGAGAATTATGACATTAGCAACGGGAGGTCAGTAAAATGAAAGCAGTAAGCGAGGGGAAATCAGAAATACGAGTTAACCATGTAAGTAATGTCATGCAAAAACTGGGTCCACTCCTAGGATTTATCATCATCGTAGTTATTGTTTCAATCTTAAATCCAAGTTTTCTGCAACCTTTAAATATTTTAAATCTATTAAGACAAATTGCCATCAATGCTTTAATCGCATTTGGAATGACCTTTGTTATTTTAACCGGAGGAATTGATTTGTCAGTCGGATCCATATTAGCTTTATCAAGTGCGCTGATGGCTGGCATGATGGTATCCGGATTAGATCCTATTTTAGCCATTATTATTGGATCGCTTTTAGGCGGAGTAATGGGAATGATTAATGGTTTGTTAATAACAAAAGGAAAAATGGCCCCATTTATTGCAACATTAGCTACAATGACCGTTTTTCGCGGACTTACACTCGTATATACAGACGGAAATCCAATTACCGGATTAAGCAACAGTCATTTATTTCAATTATTTGGGCGCGGTTACCAATTTGGTATTCCAGTTCCAGCTGTTACGATGATTATTACATTTGTAATCTTATACCTTATTCTTCATAAGACCTCTTTTGGTCGTAAAACATACGCAATCGGGGGAAATGAAAAGGCTGCGCTGATTTCCGGTATAAAAGTAACGAAAGTGAAAGTAATGATTTATTCATTAGCCGGGCTCCTTTCTGCATTAGCCGGAGCCATTTTAACATCACGTCTTGACTCTGCACAGCCAACAGCAGGAACCTCCTATGAATTAGATGCAATTGCAGCAGTTGTTTTAGGTGGGACAAGCTTATCAGGCGGCCGCGGGAAAATATTTGGTACACTCATTGGTGCATTAATTATCGGTACTTTAAATAACGGATTAAACTTGCTCGGTGTATCATCCTTTTATCAAATGGTTGTAAAGGGAATCGTCATTTTAATTGCAGTCTTATTAGATCGCAAAAAAGCGGCAGCATAGGAGGGATACGTTATGAAAAAATTAGTAATATTGATGATAACTATATCGCTCTTTTTATTGGGAGCTTGCTCAATGGAACCGCCAAATTGGGCAAAACCAGCTAAAAAGCATGATTTAAAAAATATAAAAATTGGTTTGTCGGTTTCAACATTAAATAATCCTTTCTTCGTATCGCTTAAAGATGGGGTAATGAAGGAAGCGAAAGCAAACGGAATGCATGTGACGGTAGTGGATGCCCAAAATGATTCCGCAAAACAAGTAAATGATATTCAAGATTTATTACAACAAGGTGTGGATGTTCTGTTAATCAACCCAACTGATTCAGCAGCCATTTCAACGGCGGTACAATCGGCTAATGAGGTTGGGGTTCCGGTTATTACCTTGGACCGATCATCCGATAAAGGCAAAGTAGAAACATTAGTGGCTTCTGATAACATCAAAGGTGGGAAAATGGCGGCTAATTATATTATTGATCAAGTTGGGAAGAATGCAAAAGTAGTGGAATTACAGGGGGTACCTGGAGCTTCAGCTACACGTGAAAGAGGAAAAGGATTCCACGAAATTGCAGACAAAGAGCTTCAAGTAGTGGAAAGCCAATCCGCACATTTTGACCGTACAGAAGGGCTGAACGTTATGGAAAATCTGATTCAAGGTCATCCGGATATTAAGGCAGTTTTTGCGCAAAATGACGAAATGGCTTTAGGGGCACTAGAAGCAATTAATAGTTCAGGTAAAAATATTGTCGTCGTTGGTTTTGACGGAAATGACGATGCTCTGAAATCGATTAAAGACGGAAAATTAAATGCTACAGTAGCTCAACAACCGGAACTTATCGGTAAATTAGCGGTTAATGCGGCAGGAGATGTGCTAAAAGGGAAGAAAGTGAAAAAATATATTCCTGCACCGTTAAAATTGATGACACATAAATAATTAGATAACCCGTGTTTTAAACGACACGGGTTTTTCGTATTATGCCAAATCTTGGTTCTATTTTGACACGCTGTTATTAAACAATATCTGGGGATGTTTAGTATTTATTTCTTATACTTTTACCAGTGTACTTGAAGTTTATTTCCGTTAGGGTCCTAGAAGTGGAAAAAGGCATGACCATGATCTTTTTTATATCCTCGACTTTAACTTGATTATCCATTAAGTGCTGCTGAAATTTAGATAATTATGGACTTGTAAAGCTAATGCTAAATACTTGTTTATTATTAATTGTAAAATGCGCAAATGTTTCATCTTCGGTAGGAACAAAAATAAGTAAGAAAGGTCCTTCATTTACTTTTAAAATTGCCAAGTTCCTTAGTAATGTTAAATAACTGCAGTCCTAACACATCTTTATACCATTGTGCAGACAGTTCTAAATCTTTTACAGGAATTCTAATATAATGTACTTGTTCAATAAATGATTTATTCATAGAATCTCACCTTTATTTAATATCTTTTTAGTTTCCTTTCTAAATCCCTTTTTCCTTCCGATTAAGATGTATTAACAACTGTCTAAAACCATTTTGGTTATCGTAAAGTTAGCTATTTTATGTTTGATAGTGTCTAAGATTGGATCCAGCTCAAATAATGGTCCAGATATTTGCTGTCTACACCATTAAAAGCTCCATCCAGTTCTTTAAACGACTGTGATAACGATTTACATTCGGGATATGATAAATCCCTTTAACTCGCTCTCCCTGCCATTTGGTTCTTGCTTATTCCTCTCAACTCCACTGCATAGCCTTGGTTTTCGTTCTTGGATATTCCGTTTTGCTTTCTCATAAAAAATAAGTTGATTTCTACTATCCCTTCAAATTCTAAAAAAAGCCAACCATTTTTGGTTATTCAGATTATCTGAGAAAAAAGTCATTTACAAAAATTCGAATACATTAGCATTCAATCATTTGATTTTTTTTAGGTGAATATTCGATAAACCTACAAAACTTGCTGAATAATGGGGCCATTATTTAGCAAGAAAAATTTTTCGATTAGTAAGCGCCTACATTTTAATTAGCAACCCTAAATATTGAAAAATGGATTATAATAGGGGAAAAAGACAACAGGAGAAGAGAGCAGTGGATAAACAGAATAGCAGGTATCGCTGGGTTGTTTTTACTACCGTATTGTTTGCTTATTTTATTATTGTAAGTCAAAGAACAGCCCCTGGCCTTATTTCAGATCAATTAATGAAGGAGTTCCATATTACAGCCTCTACTATTGGTGCATTAACTAGTATTCAGTTTTTAGCATATGCCGCATTGCAAATTCCAATCGGCATTTTGTCTGATCGTTTTGGACCGAATCGATTTCTCATTGTCGGTACATTATTAAATGGAATCGGAACATTTTTGTATAGTCTTGCACCAAATGAAGCATTGCTTTTTGTTGCAAGACTTTTGGTTGGTCTAGGAGATGCTACAATATGGATCAATTTGGTTCTGATCTTAAGCCAGTGGTTCAAAGTAAATGAATTTGTCGGATTATTAGGTTGGGCAGGTATGTCCGGAAGTTTTGGATCCATTATGGCATCAGTCCCTTTCTCCAGTATGATTGCTGCCTTCGGATGGAGAAAACCGTTTTTAACCTTTGGAATACTAATTATTGTTACTGGTATTTTACTTTATTTTGTTCTAGTGCAATGGCCAAAGAAATGGGAAGTAGTTGAAAAACCGTCCTTACCCAAACATGAAAAACGGGATAAAACAATCACCATCTTACGACGCCTTATTTCCAGCAGGCAAGCATGGGCTACGTTTCTATGCCATTTTGGAATAGTTGGTACTTATGTTGGGTTTATTGGATCGTGGGCGGTTCCATACGGCATGTCTGTATATGGTATGACACGCTCGGGGGCTAGTCAGCTAATTATGATTGGTCTGATTGGTGCTATTGTTGGAGCGCCGCTTACAACATGGATTTCCGGTCGTATGGGTTCCAATAAAAAACCTTATTTAGTGGTGCAAATTATTATCTTTTTAAGTTGGCTATCCTTTCTGGTATGTAGCGGAAAACCTCCGTACATTATGTTAATTGTACTTTTTCTCATTATTGGCTATGGAAATGGTGCCAGTGCTTTAACGTTTGCAGTTGTTCGAAAGTCATTCGATATAAAAGAGGTTGGTGTAGTGTCAGGCTTTGCTAATACCGGAGGCTTTTTGAGTGCTGTCTTATTACCGAGTATATTTGGAAAGGTATTGGATCATTTTCAACATGCACCTAATGCGATTGGTTATCAATATGGTTTTTTAATTCCAGTTCTTTTCTCATTGTTAGCGATACTTGGAGGAATTCTCATCAAAGAATCGCTGCACAATGTACAAAAAAAAGAAACAGCACTGCGTTCCAATGAAATTTGAAGAAAGAAGAATTAGACCTGCCATAAACAGGTCTTTTTATTGTTTAAAATAAGAAATCGCATACATTCGGAGCATAGTTATTTTTCTAGTGAAACATACTAGATTTTGTATTGACAATAATTTGTAGAGGGAGTATAGTTACCTATGGTAATCATTACTTAGGGTAACTATTAAATTTAAAACCATAAAAATAAGGTTTACCATCAGCATAAGCCACAAGGTATGGGAGGGAAATGATGCAAGGATTTTTTCAGCGATTTATAAGATTATATCGTCCCCTCATCAGTAAACTGAATGAATTATTAAGTGAATACGATCTGTCTTATTCTTTATGGCAAATTATTTTTTATGTCAAAAAAAATGGACCGTCCACACTCGTTGATATCTCTAGTTATTACAACGTAGAGAAGCCTACCATTACGCGGGCTGTTCAACGGTTGGAAGAAAAGATGCTCGTTAAACAAATTCCTGGCAAAGATCGCAGAGAAAAAATCATTCAATTAACAGAAACAGGGGAAGAAATATACCAAGTTTGCCGCCAAAAAATAACACTCCTAGAGGAAAGCGTAATGAAAGGCATCCCAACGGAGGAACAGTAACTAACATACCAAACATTACCGAAAATCAGACAAAATATTATAAACAAGGAAGGGAACAGCATTGAGTAAACCGAAGTTATGGACAAAGGATTTTTTAATTGTCTCTTTATCTAACTTTTTCTTGTATTTTACCTTTTATTTATTAATTGCAACGATAACTGTCTATGCAACAGACAAATTTCATGCTTCACCAAGTATTGCAGGTTTAGCTTCTGGTATATTTGTTATCGGAACGTTAATTGCCCGTTTATTTTCAGGAAAATATATAGAACAAGTAGGGCGCAAGAAATTACTTTATATTGGATTAGTTTTTATATTAGTAACAACGCTATTATATTTTGTAGTAAATAATATGGCATTTCTTTTAATCATTCGCTTTATAAACGGTGCAGCTTTAGGTATTGCATCAACTGCAACCGGTACAATTGTTTCCAGTATTATACCAAATGAGAGACGTGGGGAGGGTACGGGCTACTATGCTTTAAGTACAACACTTGCGGCTGCATTTGGTCCATTTTTAGGAATGTTCATTAATGCACATATCGGGTTTAACATGAACTTTGCTGTTTGTTCAATTTTATTGGCATTAAGCTTAGTGGCAGCCTTCTTCTTAAAGGTACCAAAAGTGGAAATATCAAAAGAACAATTAGAAAAAATGAAAGGCTTCAAACTGAGCAATTTCTTTGAAGGAAAAGCTCTTCCTATTTCGTTTATGGCTATCTTAGTAGGATTGGGGTATTCTAGCGTTCTTGCATTCTTAACATCCTTTGCACAACAAATTAATCTAGTAGATACTGCAAGCTTTTTCTTTATAATTTATGCAATTGCCATCTTAGTTTCAAGACCTTTTACAGGTAGATGGTTTGATACGAAAGGTGAAAACATTGTCATGTATCCATCTTTTCTAGCATTAGCCATTGGACTATTCGTGTTAAGTCAGGCAAGTCATGGATATTTCATCATTATCTCGGGAATTTTCGTTGGATTAGGATACGGAACATTTATTTCAAGTGCGCAAGCCATCGCTATTAAAGTATCACCACGTCATAGAATGGGGTTAGCAACCTCAACGTATTATATGTTCATGGATGCAGGGATAGGAATTGGACCATTTATATTAGGAATGTTAGTCCCTGCAGTTGGATACCGAGGTGTATATGAATACATGGGGATTCTATCTATTGTATGTATATTCTTATATTATTTCTTGCATGGTAGAAAAACTTCAAAAGAAAAGAGAAATTTTACTGAAGCACCAGCTAAATAAGGTAAATATTTTAGAAGAGGAGCATTCGATGAAACGGATGCTCCTTTTTTATTATTAACAGCACTCTCTTTTAAGGGTGATTACACGGTAGTTATTTGTTGTTCCCGTGACCATATGTTCGCAATTGGGACATTGAGCATATAAACCTTTGAATGCGCTTACATTGAAACCATCCAAATTTCCAAATGTAAAAGGTGATTGAAACCACGTATTGCAATTTTTATTTGTACAACATATCTCTAAAATTTTTTCCTTCATTTTTCATTTCCCCTTTTTCATTATATATATTCAGTTTTGAATGAAAAAGTAATGAGGGAACAAAAAAAGCCTTCTCTAATGAGAAGACTCACACAACTTTAATTCAATAGCCCTAGGCTCTTTAAACCATTATAAATACCCGAATCAGTTACTTCTGTAGTCTTGTGTTTGGCATAGGAAAACAAATCGGGATGCCCATTTCCCATCGCGAAACCTTCCCCCACAAATTGAAGCATTTCTTTATCATTCATTCCATCACCAAAAGCAATTGCACTTTCTGGATGGATATCAAGTAGTTCAAGTATTTTTTTAACTGCAAAACCTTTATTCACTTTATCCCGTATAACATCATAACAATCTCGCATACCATCGACATTGACCTGAGAAAGGTGGATTCCTTGGTGACTATACAGTTCTGTTTCATTCTCACCAACATTAACAAGTGTTACTCCAAGAATGTCCTTAACAATATCGGGCGTAAAAGAGATATTTTCATGTAAGTGAAATTTTTCTATCATTTCTTTTGTATATTTTGATTCCATATTCGTAAAAGCATTATTTTTATCGGTATAAAAAACAATTTCATGTTGATGCTTTTTCGCAATTTGAAGATACTTTTCTATTACTTCAGAGTCCATTGGCTCTCTTACAACATCTTTTTCCCGATAAATTGCATAGGCACCATTGTAGCCGATAAAAGAGTGGATATCTAGCTGTTCGGCAATATCAGAAATTTCATGTAGAGGTCTTCCTGTAGCAAGGAAAACTTCTATCCCTTGTTTTTTCACTTCTTTAATAGCAACTTTCGTAGAATCCTCAATAGTATCGTCTGGACGGATGATCGTTCCGTCGATGTCTAAAAATAAAATTTTGTAGTTACTCATGATCCTTCTCCAATATCTCTTTTTTATAAAGCTATTTTCGTACAAATTGTTGTTTTTACTAAGTGGTTATAAATCCTAAATTAGACTTGGCGTCGGAGGCAACATTTACTAAAAAGGCCACTATAAGAAGAGGTTAACAGGATTTCCATTACCAAAAACAACAAATTTTAAGAAAAGAGCTTTTAATAAATGCATTTTAACATAAAAGATAAGCTAGTGTGGAATATTCGTTTTTCGCTTCCCTTTATTTGAAAATTAGGGACTCATCGTCAGCGATAATGTTAAGCATTTAACAAATGCATTTTTTGCGGTATAATATAGGATGCAAGAATACGACATTATAGCTTAATATACTTATTATTATTTACAAGGCTAGATTCAAATCAGAAAGAGAGTGTTCAAGAATGGGTCGTAAATGGAATAATATTAAAGACAAAAAAGCATCTAAAGATGCCAATACCAGTAGAATTTATGCAAAGTTCGGTCGTGAAATTTATGTAGTGGCAAAACAAGGGGAACCAGATCCTGAAGCAAACCAAGCATTGAAATTCGTACTTGAACGTGCTAAAACATATAACGTTCCAAAACATATTATTGATCGTGCTATTGAAAAGGCAAAGGGAGGTTCAGATGAAAGTTATGATGAACTTCGCTACGAAGGATTTGGTCCGAACGGATCGATGGTAATCGTTGATGCCTTGACAAACAACGTAAACCGTACAGCTGCAGACGTCCGCGCTGCATTTGGCAAAAATGGCGGTAACATGGGCGTGAGCGGTTCTGTTGCTTATATGTTTGATTCAACTGCAGTTATTGGTGTTGAAGGAAAATCAGAGGAAGAAGCACTTGAACTTTTAATGGAAGCGGACGTAGATGTACGTGATATCGTAGAAGAAGACGATTCTGTAATTGTTTATGCCGATCCAGATCAATTTAATGCAGTACAGGAAGCATTCAAACAAGCTGGGATAACAGAATTTTCGGTTGCTGAAATTACCATGATGGCACAAAATGAAGTAACCCTGGATGATGAGGCAAAAGCTAAATTCGAAAAATTAATTGATGCATTGGAAGATTTAGACGATGTACAGCAAGTGTATCATAATGTAGATTTAGGCGAGTAATAGGTAAAGAAGATTTGTCCAGGCTTTACTTGATCAATGAATGAAGTTAAATAGAAACCCACTTTTTGTATAGATTTTATACAAAGGTGGGGTTTTTTATTTGAAAGAACATTAATATAAAATTAGAGAAAGCATGAATCATGTGGGGATGGTAAGATGCAGGTGTGTTTATCTATTCGATTCTTTATTATGTATATAAAACACAACGCTTATAAAAGTAATAAATGCGACAGTAATAATTAGTGGCAGAATTATCATTTGATCACACCTTCATGGTAAATAAAGAGACTCTTTCAAGAAAGGGGAAAGTGAAAGAGTCTCAAGGGTAAATTGTGTCCTTGGTGATAATGATAATCGTTATCAATTATGATGTCAAGAGAATATCAATAACATAATAGAAAAATTTTATTGAAAACCATCCCAAATAAAATTTCTTTTATAGAAATGTTTTTGATAACATAGGACTCTTTATCTTTTTTTCGTTGATAAATTTGAACTAGAAAAGGTATAGAAAGAGAAAACAGAATGAAAAATGGATAATTAATCCTATTAATTTATACTCATGAAATAATCTCTCATTTTGTTTACAATAATATCTGAATAGAAGATTGCCCCCTAACTTTTTAACCTATTCTTTATATCCAGTCTTTTTGGCTGGATCTTTTTTTATGTATGCCTATTAAAATGAAATCAGATGATAGATTATTAAATAAAAAGCAGATCAAGTGATCCGCTTTTTATTTAATAGCACCAGATACATCATAAAAATCCAAGTTAATATCTAGTTCTTCACCTAAAGCTAATTTTGATAGTTCTGAACCGATAAATGGGCCCATTGTTAAGCCTGAAGCGCCAAGTCCATTTGCAACTAGTATTCCTTTAAAACCAGGAAGTTCACCAATTACAGGTAGGAATCCAGGGGTAAATGGGCGAAAACCTACCCTTGTTTCGATATAGGTACTGTTCATTAACCCTGGTGCAATCTCCAAAGCCTTATTGAAGATCTCTTGCATTCCGCCAGCAGTAATTCTGGTATCGAATCCTACATCATTTTCATGTGTTGCACCTATGACGATACGACCATCATCAAAAGCTAATAAATATTGGTCACTTGGAGGCATTACTACTGGCCATATCCGTGTATCTGTTTGAGGTAATGCCAAATGAATAATTTGCGCCTTTTGAAAATGGGACTGAAAGTTCACGCCAAGCGGCTCTAAAAGTTGATTTGCCCAGGCTCCAGCGGTTACGATGACGGAATCGGCAAAAAATGAATTTCCATTAGCAACGATACCGGTTACTTTATTATCTTCCCATACCAGATTAGCGTCACTATGTATTATTTTCGCCCCATGTTTTTCCGCCCCGTTAAGTAGTGCATCTCGTAGTGCACGACCATCCACACGGGCAGCTCCGCTTACATACACGGACCCATACCCTTCAGCTAGAGGAGGAAACAATTCTCTTGTTTCCTTGGGGGATAGAATGTTCACTTCCCCAATTTCAGGTGCATCTTCTCTCCGTTGGATTGCGCGCTTTTCCATTGCCTTTAGCTTTTCTTCGTCTTGATGGATACTTATGGCACCCACACGGGCATACCCAGTATGTATTTCTCCGTCTTTTTCCAATTCTTTAATTAGAGTTGGATAATACTTAGCTCCTCCTTTCGCTAATTGATACCAAGCTTTATTTCTTCTTTGCGATAGCCATGGACAAACAATCCCCGCTGCGGCATCTGTTGCCTGCCCAATATCCTTCCGATCTACCACCATAACTTCGGCATTCGCTTTTGCAAGATGATAGGCGGTGGAAGCTCCTAAAATACCAGCTCCAACTACAATAAATTTTTTCATTTAAAACATCCTTTATTTACTTTGTCCAAATTAATCATAACCATGATATGCAAATGAATTCAAGGAAATCATTTGCATAAGTATTTCTGTAGAAATAAGTAATTTACAAAAGTCTTTATAGGTGTCTTTACAACTGTAAATTTACATGTTATATTTCATGTTGGAAAAGGTAATGATACGAATCTACTATTCTCAAAAAATTTACTTAATCAAAGGAGTACAACTTTATGGAAAAAAGTTTAGGAGTGTCGCAAAAAAAGTTGCTTCTCATATCCGGGACAGGGTGGATGTTTGATGCATTAGACGTAGGAATTTTATCCTTTGTCATTGCTGCTCTGGCAAAAGATTGGAATCTAAATCCTTCAGAAATGGGTTGGATAGGCAGTATAAATTCGATAGGAATGGCTGTCGGTGCGCTTTTTTTTGGAATTCTAGCTGATAAATTCGGGCGAAAAGCAATCTTTATGATTACATTATTGTTCTTTTCTATCGGCAGCGGACTTTCGGCACTGGCGCCAACTTTAGGTATATTTTTGATTTTGCGATTTCTGATAGGTATGGGATTAGGTGGTGAATTGCCAGTAGCTTCTACTCTTGTCTCAGAAAGTGTGCCAACTAAAGATCGAGGCAGGGTAGTTGTGTTACTAGAAAGCTTCTGGGCTGGCGGATGGTTAATTGCCGCACTAATTTCCTATTTTATTATCCCGCATTTTGGTTGGAAAATCGCCTTATTGATCTGTACGATTCCAGCATTTTACGCCATATATTTACGTTTAAGTTTGCCGGATTCGCCAAGATTCCAATTGACCAATCAAGCAAAACATCAATCCGTAATAACAAAAATAAAGCAAGTATGGTCTAAAAAATATGCAAAAAGAACTTTAATGTTGTGGGTTGTCTGGTTTACCGTTGTCTTTTCATACTATGGAATGTTTTTATGGTTACCAAGTGTGATGGTATTAAAAGGATTCAGCCTAATAAAAAGTTTTGAATATGTACTGATTATGACACTTGCTCAGCTGCCAGGATACTTTACAGCAGCATGGCTGATTGAAAAGGTTGGAAGAAAGTTTGTGCTTGTCACTTTTTTACTTGGAACAGCAGTTTTTGCTTATCTTTTTGGAAATGGAGACAGCTTAACCATGCTGATGGTTTCTGGAATGTTCTTATCGTTCTTTAATTTAGGAGCATGGGGGGCACTTTATGCGTACTCACCAGAACAATATCCAACGATTATCCGCGGAACAGGTACAGGTATGGCAGCTGCCTTTGGTCGAGTGGGTGGCATATTCGGTCCATTACTAGTAGGAAATCTCGTTGCAGAGAAGGTTTCTACAGACTTTATTTTTACTATATTCTGTATTTCAATCATCATTGGTGTATTGTTTGTCATGTTTTTGGGAAAGGAAACAAAGCAATTAGAGTTAGAATAGATATAAGCTATCTTTTTTGGGATAGCTTTTTTATATTTTGTATGATGTTTCAAAAAAATGTTGCGTTTATATTAATTGCCTCATACAATCAATTTTAATGGGGTGTTCAAATTTTTCTGAATCGTAAAAAAAGGCGCAAGCCCAATAATCAAAGCTTATTCCGCAATTTAAATTTATACCTCATCCAGTAGAGAAACAAGAATCGGAAACAGTCTTTTTAATTAGGGAGGAAGCATCAGAAATAAGAACTTAAAATGGAAAAAGAGAAAGGTATTCTTCTATCCTTGTTTGCAAATAAATTTTTCAGTAGGGGGAAATAGGGTGTCAGAGAATAAGGGGTTGCAGTCATTTTTATTCATATGGGGAGGTCAGCTCGGGTCATTATTAGGCTCAAGTTTAACATCGTTCGCATTAGGAGTATATATTTTACAACAAACAGGTTCTGTTTCTAATTTTGCTATTACATTACTGTGCATGTCGATCCCTGGATTAATCATTTCACCATTTGCTGGTGCATTAGTGGATAAGTGGAATCGAAAGGGAATGATGCTTGCTAGCGATATTTTATCAGGATTTGCAACATTAGGTGTTTTTGCGATAGTTTTCTTTTCCCAATTACAATTATGGCATATCTATACAGCTGTTATTATGTGGTCCGTTGCGGGTTCCATGCAGTTTCCTGCTTATCAATCAATCGTTGCACAAATCGTAGAAAGGAAACATCTTGGACGTGCAAACGGACTTATTCAGATGTCAGATGCTGCTTCCAGTATCGTTGCCCCACCGATAGCAGGTATCTTACTTCCATTTATTCATATTCAAGGAATCCTCATCATCGATTTTTTCTCATTCTTTTTGGCAATTTTCTCTTTGTTAATAGTAAAAATCCCGCCAATCCAGTTTTCGGAATCATTTAGAAAAAAACAATCTATTTTATTGGATATAAAAGATGGTATTCAATACTTACGCATAAATAAGGCTTTATTATGGTTTTTAACCTATTTTTCTCTGGCTAATTTTATATTAGGCTTCGAAAACGTATTGCTTCAGCCGCTTATATTATCTATGAGCGATGCAAAAAATCTTGGCTTTGTTATGTCCTGTATTGGATTAAGTATGGTCTTAGGTGGTTTAGTAATAAGTGCTTGGGGTGGACCGAAAAGAAAAACAAGAGGTGTATTCGGATTTGGTCTTATTAGCTCGTTATTTTTTACCTTTGTATGGGGGTGCCACTCGATTCCAGTCATGTGTGTATTTCTCTTCGTAACCTTTTTCTTCTTACCATTTGGGAATACTTGCTCACAGGTTATTTGGCAAAGCAAAGTGGAACCAAGTATACAAGGCCGAGTATTTGCATTACGAAGAATGATAGCCATGTCTCTTATGCCTATATCTTACATGTTATCAGCACCACTTTTAGATCATGTATTTGCTCCTTTGATGTCTTCTCATGCTATCGGTGGCAAATTACTTGGTGGATGGTTAGGTGTAGGTGAAAATAGTGGAATTAGATTGTTTTTGATGTTGTTGGGTATTATTTGGTTACTTACAACTATCCTACTATCGTTTCATAAAGAAATTAAATTACTGGATAAAGATGAAGGATCGAAGGAATCGATGGTTCCAGCTTCTACATGATAAAAAAGCCTGTACTCGGTGCAGGTTTTTTATTGAAAGGGAAGGAACTGGGTTTTTTTAGCATTTGATTCCTAAACAAAAACTATATTACAATTGTTTTATCTGTGCTTTGGATATTAGCATGCAAAGAAGGCTGATTATATGCAAAAAAGAAAATTCTTGCTTCTGTATTTAATAGCTAGTTTTATGTGGATTTTCGTAACAGAATATCTTATGAAATATATAGGATTAAATATAACGACTGTATTATTTGTGGAAAGAATTAAAGGAATACTCTATATTATCTTAACGGGGTGCTTTATCTTTTTCGCTCTTAGCAAAAAAGAAGAATATAATTTGATAAAGCAGGAAGAACGAAAACTCTCTACTCTTATTAATTCTATGGTCGATTACGTCATATTTAAGGACGGAAGTGGACGATGGATTCAAGCAAATCAATATTGTTTAAAACTCTTCCAATTAGTACATATTCATTATAAGGGAAAGACGGACAATGAGCTTGCAGAATTTACCCCCTTTTATCAAAAAACTCTAATGCATCATAAGCGTAATGATGAGCTTGCATGGGAAAAAGGAATTCAATTTCGAACGGAAGAAAAAATACCACTTCCTAACGGAGAAATAAAAACCTTTGAAACCATAAAGGTGCCCTTGTTCAATCCAGATGGCAGCAGAAAAGCGCTAGTGGTCATCGGTAGGGATATTACCGAAAGATTAAATGCCGAGCAAAGGCTAAATGAGAGCCAACAACAGTATCGATCTTTATTTGAATACAATCCTGATCTCGTCTATATGATGGATTTAGAAGGTATTATTACACAATTAAACCCAGCTTTTGAAATGATTAGCGGCTATCGGCGGGAGGAATTTGTCGGTAAGCCAATTTTTCATCTAATCATTGAGGAAAGCCGGGAAAAAATCATTGAACAATTTAGGATTATTGCCAAAGGAGGAAATCCAAAGGTTAGTGAAGTGAACATTACTAGCAAGGCTGGGAAAAAGCTGACTTTAAACTGCACGACCGTACCGATGATAATTAATAATGAACTAGTTGGAGTAATTGGTTACGGAAGAGATATTACAAAAATGAAGGAAACAGAAGAACATTTAAGAAAAACAGAAAAGCTTTCCGTAGTAGGAGAGCTTGCAGCAAGCGTTGCCCATGAGGTCCGGAACCCTCTCACTTCCATAAAAGGATTCATTCAACTTATAGAATCAGAAGACAGAAAATACAAGCAGTATTTTGATATTATCCTTAAAGAGCTCGATCGTATCAATGAAATTGTCAGTGAACTCCTTGTACTAGCGAAACCTCAAGAAGTGGTTTTTAAAAAATGCGATGTATTGCAAATAGTAGAAGAAGTAACTTCATTGCTTAAATCAGAATCCAACATGGTGTCTGTCGAATTAATTCTGCAAACCGAAAAAGCTCCTCCCAAAATACATTGTGATAAATATCAATTAAAAATGGTCTTTATTAATATTATTAAAAATGCAATTGAAGCATCCAATAAGGGAGAGCAGGTTCAAATCTTGGTCTCTAAATATCAAGAAAAGTCCGTTCTAATTCGGGTAAAGGACAATGGTGTTGGAATCTCTGCTGAAAGGCTCAAACGAATCGGGGAGCCGTTCTTTTCTCATAAAGAAAAGGGGACTGGTTTAGGATTAACCATCTGTTACCGAATTATCGAAGCACATCGAGGGAAAATACAGTTCGAAAGCGAAATTGGTAAGGGAACAACCGTTAATATCATTTTACCTATTGAATGATAAAACGAACACATAAAGGGATGTGCATGGTAGCATATCCCTTTCACATCATTATTTCCAATGAGTTTGTATAAACTCGTCTCGTCCAGATTTATCACGATCTTCTTTGTATTCTTCAGGACTCTTCTTATAGTAATCTTGGTGATAATCTTCAGCAGGGTAGAAAGTTGCTGCTGGAAGAATTTCTGTCACAATTGGCTTCTTAAACTTCCCACTCTCAGCAAGCGCCTGTTTTGATTTCTCTGCAAGTTCCTTCTGCAACTCAGTATGATAAAAAATGGCTGTCCGGTACGAATCGCCGCGGTCGTGAAACTGTCCCCCCGCATCAGTGGGATCAATCTGTTGCCAATAAATCTCCAACAACTTTTCATAAGAAAAAACAGCGGGATCAAACGTAATCTGCACTACTTCATAATGACCACTGGTTTGCGACTTAACATCCTGATATGTAGGATTCTCCAGATGTCCTCCAGAATAACCTGAAACCACCTTCTCAATCCCGTCCCATTGATCAAACGGCTTAACCATACACCAGAAGCATCCCCCAGCAAAGGTTGCTAACTCTAATTCTTTTGTCATGATGAAATTCCTCCAAATAAAAGCTTGTATTATTAGGATATTACCATTTTAGTAGGGAGGAATCAATAATTAGCTAACTACCCTTAATATAAGATGCAAATATTTATTATGAATATTTTTTCCTATATTGTTCTTAATAAAGAATGATAAAAATATAATTAAAATATATATTTTTACGGTGATGCCTCCTAACCATTATCAAATGGAGACACTCGGTCATGCTGTGGGTCATGTATACCTTAGACGCAAGTCGTCGATAGTGTGATGTGAGGGGGGGTTTAATGCCCTAATCAATAAAAAAATAATGATACGACTCTACTAGAAGAATCGTATCATTATTTTTTTATTGAGATAGATAGTAATGGAAAAGATATATGCAGAAGGAGGATTAACAATTGACTTATCGTCAAAGAATGTCATTATTTGCTGTTATGGACTCAATTATCGTACTGACTGCCATTTTCGTTAGCAGATTTTTGGTAACTGCATCATTTTATGTTGTTACTGCACCGATTATAGTAAGTTCGATTGTTTTGCTAGTAAGCCATCATTTTTTTTCCTTAAAATTTAAACTCTACAAAAAAGCCTGGGAATATGCGAGTATAGGAGAATTATTAATTATTTTCAAATCTGTTAGCTTTTCCATTATTACTGCAGGACTGGTTCAGCAATTAATTAATCATGATATCTATTTTCGTGTTCTTGTCGTTACATGGCTACTAAATATATTGCTGATAGGCGGATCAAGATTTTGCTGGAGAATTATAGGGATTTCTGTTCTTAATAAAGAGCAAAACAAGAAAAGAACTTTGATAATTGGAGCCGGATCTGCAGGAATAATGGTGGCACGACAATTAAAACAATCAAATGAGACAGATTTGGTTCCTGTAGGTTTTATTGATGACGATAGAAGAAAGCTTCATCTTGATATTTTAGGTATTCCTGTTTTAGGTAAGGTATCGGAAATTGAAAGTATTGCAAAGACGAAAAATATTGATCATATCATAGTAGCTATTCCCTCGCTGAAAAGAAAGGAGTTAAATTTAATTTTTAACGAATGTGTTAAAACAAAGGCAAAAACCCAATTTCTGCCTATGATAGAAGATTTAATAACTGGAAAGGTATCTATTACTCAATTTCGTGATGTGAAGGTGGAGGATTTATTGGGCCGAGATCCAATCGAATTAAATATAGAAAGCATTTCTGGTTACGTTAAGGATAAAACTATTTTAGTAACAGGAGCTGGCGGTTCCATTGGTTCAGAAATTTGCAGGCAAATTTCAAACTTTGCCCCCAAAAAATTAATATTACTCGGTCATGGGGAAAATAGTATTTATAACATAAACCTAGAATTACAGAATCATTTTTCTCATTCAAATATTGAATATATACCGGTCATCGGTGATCTTAAAGATTTAAATAAATTGATGTCAATCATGAATACTTATAAGCCGGATGTTGTTTACCACGCTGCTGCACACAAGCATGTACCTTTAATGGAGGAATTTCCGGAAGAAGCTGTTAGTAATAATTTAATAGGAACGGTCAATCTTGCAAAGGCTGCAAGTACGAATCAAGTCGAGACCTTTGTCATGATTTCTACTGATAAGGCTGTTAATCCGACAAGTGTGATGGGAGCGACTAAAAGACTTGCCGAGATGATGATTCAATATTTTGATACAGTCAGCCAGACAAAGTTTGTTGCGGTAAGATTCGGAAATGTATTAGGAAGCAGGGGTAGCGTAATCCCTTTGTTTAAAAAGCAGATTGAAAGTGGCGGACCGGTAACGGTAACACATCCTGATATGGTTCGTTATTTTATGACGATTCCTGAAGCATCCAGATTAGTGATCCAAGCAGGATGCCTCTCCAATGGCGGAGAAATATTTGTTCTAGATATGGGAGAACCAGTAAAAATAGTCGACTTAGCCAAAAATTTGATAAAGCTTTCCGGATACAACGAAGATGAAATAGAAATTAAATTCACCGGAATAAGAGCTGGTGAAAAGCTCTATGAGGAATTGCTGCAAAAAGAGGAAGTGTATGAACAGCAGATATATCCCAATATATATATAGGAAAGACATCCACTATTTATATTAATGAGATTGAGGAGATTATGGACAACTTTTTATACATCGATAAGAAAGAATTAAAAAGACAACTAATAGATCTAGCCAACAGCAAGCATATGGATCAGTCATTATTGCAGGCATCATTATAAATAGAATTTGTTGGAAGTGATGATTTGAAAAGAATAATAGATATATTATTGTCATCCGTGCTGCTTATTATATTGCTACCCATTATTCTATTAATTGGTTTTTTAGTCCGACTTAAATTAGGATCACCAATTCTTTTTAAACAGGAGCGCCCTGGATTATTTGAAAAACCTTTTAATCTATATAAATTTCGAAGTATGACGGACGAAAAGGATAAGTATGGACAAATTCTTCCTGATGAACAGCGTTTAACTCCATTTGGAGCATTTCTTCGAAAGTATAGTCTTGATGAACTTCCACAGCTTTATAATGTACTAAAAGGTGATTTAAGCTTAGTCGGGCCAAGACCATTATTAATGGAATACCTCCCACTATATACGCGAGAACAAGCAAAAAGACATTTAGTAAAGCCTGGGATTACGGGATGGGCACAAGTAAACGGAAGAAATACCCTCAGTTGGGAAGAAAAATTTGAGTTTGATGTTTGGTATGTTCACCACCGTTCCTTATATCTTGATTTTAAAATTTTATGGTTAACAATCAAAAAGGTACTCAAAAAAGAAGGTGTTTCACAAAATAACCATGTAACGATGGAAAAGTTTCAAGGAAACTTTGAACTGGAGAAAGAGAATAATGGTTTATAAATGTTATAGTGAAAACCCTATTAACCGAGGTGTGTTAATTGATAAATATAACAAAAAATAAGCGTATCTATCTTTCCGCTCCACATATGAGTGGAAAGGAAATGAAGTATATTCAAGAAGCATTCGATTCTAATTGGATTGCACCACTGGGTTTTAATGTAGATGAATTTGAAAAAGAATTCGCAAATTATATTGGTACAAAGGGGGCGGTCGCGGTAAGCTCGGGAACTGCAGCTATTCACTTAGCCCTTTCTTTATTAGAGGTTAAAAGAGGGGATACTGTATTTTGTTCTACTCTAACCTTTGTTGCAAGTGCGAATCCCATTTTATATCAAGGAGCCGAGCCTGTTTTTATAGACTCTGAACCAAATTCTTGGAATATGTCTCCTGTTGCTTTAAAAAAAGCATTCGAAGATGCAGATAGGAAAGGCAAGCTTCCAAAAGCGGTTATAATCGTCCAGCTTTATGGACAATCCGCTAAAATGGACGAACTTCAATCAATATGCAATGCATATCAGGTACCTATTATTGAAGATGCAGCGGAATCGTTAGGATCCAAATATAAAGGAAAGTTTAGCGGAACATTTGGAGAGTATGGAATATTCTCGTTTAACGGAAATAAAATAATTACCACATCGGGTGGAGGAATGCTTGTATCCAATCATCAAGAAGCAATAAACAAAGCTCGATTCTTAGCTACTCAAGCAAGGGATCCAGCTATTCATTACCAACATAGCAAATTGGGATTCAATTATCGGCTGAGTAATGTTCTAGCCGGAATTGGCCGCGGGCAATTAGAAGTATTAGATGAACGTATTCGCCGTAAAAGGGAAATATTTCAAACTTACGAAAAAGAATTAAAGAAGTTTTCCTGCATCTCTTTTTTGAAAGAATTAAAGGATAGTTTTTCCAATAGATGGTTGACAACCTTGACTATTAATGAAAATCAAGCGGGTGTTACCGTAGAAGAGATCTTAAAAGCATTCGAGAAGGAAAATATAGAAGCAAGACCAATTTGGAAGCCGCTTCATTTACAGCCACTGTTCAAAAACATTCCATATTATCCGCATCATAAAGATGTGAGCATATCAGAAAAAATATTCTCAACAGGTATTTGCTTACCTTCAGGTACAAGTATGACAGAGGTAGATCAGAATAGAGTGATAAATTGCATAGAACGGCTACTTTGTCATTCACATTAAGATAAAAAGCTGTAAGTACAGGGGAAAAATGGAGGTTCATATGAATAAAACGATTAAAGTATCAGATTTAATGACTATTTTAAAAAAACGTTGGCTATTAATTGCGCTCTCTACCTTACTTGCGGCTGCTATCAGTGGCATTCTTTCCTATTTTATTTTAGCACCTGTTTATCAGTCTTCCACACAAATCTTAGTAAATGAAAGAAATTCAAGTAATCAAACGGACACCACATTCCTTCAGAGCAATGTTGATTTAATTGATACGTATAGAGATATTATTAAAAGCCCAATCATTTTGGAAAAGGTCATTCATAATTTGCAGCTCAACACGACCATAGAAAATCTTAATAAAAATATAAACATTACTAGCCAGCAAAATTCACAAGTATTTACGCTTGTTGTACAAAATCATAACGCACAGCAGGCAGTGGAAATTGCAAATAATATTTCAGAAACATTCCAACGTGATATTCAAACGATTATGAAAGTGGACAATGTCAGTATACTTGCAAAAGCCGAGTTAAAGCAAAATCCGATTCCTATTAAACCAAACAAAGTATTGAATATTACCATTGGTATATTAGTAGGATTTATGTTTGGAAGCGGGTTAGCGTTATTGATGGAAATATTAGACAATACTTTAAAAAATGAGGAAGATATTATTGATGTTCTTGGTGTTACATTAGTCGGTACGATACCAAAAATAGAAAACAAATTATTAGAAAGAAAAATTAAGTCAGCAAAACGCAAATCAGGAGATGAGACAATTGCCTCTAAAGCATAGGAATCCTAAAAAGAAGGACATAAAATTAATTGCCTATTATAAACCTCAATCGTATATCACGGAACAATACCGCTTATTAAAAAATAACATTCAATTTTCCTCTGTGGATAAGGAGATAAAAACAATCGTTGTTACCTCACCTGAACCTGGGGATGGAAAAAGCACCACTTCTGCAAATTTAGCAATTGTACTTGCCCAACAAGGAAAAAGAGTTATTTTAGTAGATTCAGATCTTAGAAAACCAACTATACATTATACCTTTAATACCAGTAACTTACATGGATTAACGAATGTCTTAACGAAGGAAATCAGCTTAGAAAGCGCCATATTAAAAACACATATTGAAAATTTAGAAATATTAACGAGTGGAAAAATACCGCCAAATCCATCGGAATTAATAGAATCAAAGGCGATGGAAATGATTTTATATCAGCTTCAAGACTGGTTTGATTGTGTCGTAATCGATTCACCGCCTATCCTCGCTGTTACGGATGCACAAATATTAGCCAATAAATGTGATGGTGTCATTTTGGTGGTTTCCAGTGGAAAAACAAAAAAGGATGCCGCTTTGAAATCGAAGAATATTCTACTCCATGCCAATGCACGTTTAATTGGTGTTGTCATGAATGGCATCGAGCAAAAAAAGGGAGAGGATTATTATCAATATGGACCATAATGCAAGAAATAGTTTCATATAGGGAGGCGATTGGTTTTGATTGATATCCATAACCATATATTGCCTATAGATGACGGACCAACTGATTTTTTTCAATCCAGAGAAATGTTGCATAACGCAATGAATAATGGGATAACCCATGTTTTTGCCACTCCTCATCATAAAAATGGGCGATTTCTAAATCCGAAATCGGATATTCTGTTAAAAGTACAGGAGCTAAATGCTTACTTAGTTGGTGAAAAGCTCCCGATTCACATACATCCTGGACAAGAGGTCAGAATTCATCACGATATCTTCTCCTCCATAGATAAGGGCGAAATATTGACTTTGAACGATGGGGGGAAATACTTATTACTAGAGCTACCATCCAATGATTTCCCGCATAATACACATGAAATTATCTACGAGCTGTTATTACAAAGAATTGTTCCAATCATAGTGCATCCGGAAAGAAATAGCATCCTGCTGCACCGTCCTGAATTAATATTCGAATTAGTGCAAGAAGGAGCACTCATTCAGATAACAGCAGGTAGTATAACTGGCTCCTTCGGAAAAAAAATCCGAATATATACAGAAAAATTATTAAAACATCAATTAGTCCATTTCGTGGCATCTGATGCACATAACTGTACGAAAAGACGATTTTTACTAAATGAGGCATATAAAATCATAACAAAAACTTTCGGTCTCCAACGAACACTAACTTTACAAACAAATACAGAAGCTCTCCTACATGGTAAACCAATCTTGACTGCACATCCTGTCCCAATAAAGAGAGGAATCAAATCTTTTATGAAATAGCTGGCAAAAAAGGATGGTGTTTGTTAAGTTGAATGATTCATTAGTAGCCAATTTAAATAATGGTCGAAATACGCATGTATTTAATGTTACATTAATCATCATGGCAATATTATTGCATCAGTCACAAGTATTATTTGGAATTAATTTATCTTTTTCAGATATTTTTTGTTTTGTTCTTATTCTCATAATGATGATTAATAAGGAAGCAAGCTTACCAGTAGCACCGATGATTTTTTTTCTAATCGTATCCATAATTGTCTTATTATCTGCGGTTTTTTTTATACCATCTATTGTAATGTACAATCCTTCAGCTATATCGATAGTAAATGATTACTTAAAACTTGTTGCCATTTTTATATACTTTATCACAGGATACAATCTTGTTAAAAAAAGGTTAGTGATAAAAACGATCAAATGGTTTTCCGTTTCTGGAATTTTAATTGGTGCATTAGGGGGCGTATTTACGCTTTTTCATATTCATTTTTTTACTAATCTTTTATATTTCGATAGCACAAGATTCCGTGGACTGATGATTGATCCAAATTATTTTTCTGTTCTTCAAATATCTGCTTTTGTTTACTTTAGCAGATCTGAAATGAAAATGCGGTATAAAGTAGCTGCCTTTTTTCTTTTCATTTTTTCTGTACTAATATCAGGTTCTAAAACAGGTATATTAACTTTTATTGGGTATTTAGCATTTCGTCTTTGTGAGTACATTTTTAAAAAGAGAAAAAAAATGCACGTTATAGGCGGACAATTGATAGTTGTTGGATGTTTGCTTGTCTGCATACCTGTAGTATTAACATCTTTAGATTTTATTTTCCAGTATTTAAGTAAGGTCGTGCCTTCATTTTCAAGAATACAACTGCTCTTTACAGACTTTAGCGGAGCGTTTTCGGAAAATGGATCAGGCAGAACCGTTACTTGGGAGGTGGCTTTACGCCTTATTCAGCTTTCACCGGTAATTGGCATTGGAATTGGCACCTATTCTAATGTAGCAAATGAATTATTTTATGAGAATCATATTTCCCATAATACGTTTTTGCAATTATCTTCCGAATGGGGATTGCCTCTTGCATTTATCTTTTTTCTATATGTGCTGACCGTCCTTTGGAAGGCAACTACATCTGGTGGAAGTAACAATACAAATAGCATATTAAGAGATATCATTATCATTCTTTTATTAGGATCATTAGCTATCTCATTAAATAATGCAAGGATACTTTGGTTAGTGTTAGGTGCGTTAGTATCTTCTTTAGAACGGAATTATTCGGTTGATAATGCGGGGGACAAAGATGTTCAAACGATTTTACCTATATATCAAAAGGAAAAGGAATATGATGTATAACTTCTATAAATATCAGAAATTTATGTCGGCAGGTATATACGCATATGATAATAGCATTAAATTCATTGCACGCAGTGATCATTACACTGCCCATAAGGCTAATCAAATTTTCCAACAAAATTATAATCAGGTCTTTATAAGGCTTTTCATTCTATTATTACGAAAAATATTATTTAATTATAAAATTAGAATTTCCAATTTTCATCATCACCTAGATAACTTTTCAGGATCCGTCTACAGACCAGTAAGAAGTATAACGGGATATAGTGACAGCAGAATATTCGACTTTGATCATCAAAAAGTTTTAAACCTATTTGCAACAAGAAGCGACTTTTATTCCACGCTTAAAAATTATGAGTATTTCCAGGAATTCTTCCCTCTTCCTAAAATACTATCGAAGGATGAAGAAAATCTTTCCGTAATAGAGGAATTAATTCAATTTCAACAATATAGTGAGTGGGATGAACATGATAAGTGTTACATTATAGATGAAATTTTCAAAAAGTATATCCATTATTTTCATGCCTGCAAAAAACGGGAAAACGTGCTATACAATAAGCTGAGTTCTTTCCTCCCTTCTGATAGGGAATCTTATGAAATACAATGGTTCATCGATGAAATACATCCGATGTTATTAAATATGAAGTATCCATGCTTAAAGCTGCATGGAGACCTTTGGACAGCAAATATCATGCTGATAAAGAAGGATTCTAATCAAATTTATGTTATTGATTGGGAGTATTCCAATGAATATTTATTTTTTTATGATTTTTTCAATTTAATGTGGCTTGAGGTTTATGTTAATCATAATGAATTTTACCTTAATAAATATGTTCGTGGGGAAATGGATATTTATTTTGAAAAGATATTTGCCATATTTGATTTAACCTTTCAAAAGGAACATCGCCTCGGGTATTTATATATTTTCTTTTTGAATTTTTACAAAGAACGAGTACAGCCTTTACACAAAAGTGAAAGGCATCAATTTATTCATCGGTTCAAAAAAACAATCGCTACCATTAAGAAAGAAGGTACCGAGCCAATATATAAAATGATGAGTCAGTAGGCGATACGATGAAAAAAACCGTGATTATATTAATGTTCGTAACGATTATCTCCAAAATATTAGGATTTGCAAGGGACATCACTTTATCCTATTTTTACGGAGCATCAAGTATCAGTGATATCTATTTAATCTCCTTAACCATACCAGGTATTATTTTTTCCATTGTCGGAAAGGGGATATCTGTTGGCTATATTCCCATGTATACCCGTATAGAAAACAAAAATGGAACGGAAAAAGCATCTTTATATACCAATAATCTGATTAATTTATTACTGGTTATTTCGACAATCATCTTTCTAATAGGATTTTTCTTCACTGAAACCATCGTAAAGTTGTTTGCATCTGGTTTTGAAGGAGAGACACTTGCACTAACGATTCAATTTACAAAAATATCGCTTGCTAGTGTATATTTTACTGCTTTAATCTATGTATATTTAGCTTTCTTGCAAATTAAGGGAGCGTTTATTATTCCTGCCATCATGGGACTGCCCGCCAATATTATTACAATTGGCGCTATTTTTTTAAGTTCCTATAGCAATCTTTATGTTTTATCCATCGGAATTTTAGTATCTACTTTTTCTCAGCTCTTGCTTTTATTTATTTTCAGTTACAAAAATCAATATCGATATAAATTCATGCTAGATTATAAGGATGAAAATATAAGGAAAATGGCAGTTTTAGCTTTGCCTGCTATAGTTGGAACATCTGTTGCACAAGTTAATTTATTAATCGATCGTACCCTTGCATCCCAAATTACTAACGGGGGAATAACGGCATTAGATTATGCTAATACATTAAGCGTTGTAATTATTGGAGTATTTGTACTCTCCATAAGTACCGTTCTATATCCGAATATATCAAAATTGATTGCGGAAGATAAAATAGATCACATGAAATCGATGTTTTCAAATGCCATTAATATAATCAATATTTTAGTAGTTCCAGCTGCCATAGGATGTATGTTCTTTGCGAGGCCTATTGTGGAGTTACTTTATGGAAGAGGCCAATTTGATGCTCACGCAATAGATATGACATCCTATGCTCTGTTTTTTTATTCGATTGGCATCATTGGTTTAAGTCACAGAGAAAATTTATCGAATGCCTTTTACGCCTTACAGGATACGAAAACACCAATGATTAATGCTGGTCTTGCAATGTCTCTAAATATTATTTTGAATCTCATTTTATCCAGAATATTGGGTATTGGCGGCATCGCATTGGCTACCAGTATTTCTACTACCTTTTGCTCTCTGTTGTTATTAGTGAGTCTGAGGAAAAAGTTAGGAAATCTAGGTTTAAAAAAGCTTTCTATTTCTTTTATTAAGATCATCATTGCCGCTATCGTGATGGGAGGGATAAGCAAATATATTTATGATTTACTCATAACAAAAACCGGCCCTATTGTTACCTTTTGCCTTTCCGTTATGATAGGAGGATTGATTTACATAGCGATATTGTTTCTGTTGAAGGTAAGAGAAATGGACATGATTGTTTTACTATTAAAGAGAAAATTGAAGAAATCTTTTGTAAAGAAAACGGCATAAGGTATGAACTTACGGAGAGGAGGAATTTAAATGAAAATCTTAATAGTTTCTACGGTCTCAGGAACCATTAATGCATTTTTAATACCGCATATTAAATGGTTAATCAAGCAAGGAAATGAGGTTAGTGTCGCAGCTAATTATGCGGAAGATATAAATGATGAAATAGTGGAACTTGGATGTACGATTTACTCTGTTCCCTTTCAAAGAAATCCCCTCAAAATCGAAAACTTGACGGCCTTAAAAATCATAAAACAAATTGTCATGAATGGCGCCTATGAAATGGTGCATGTTCATACTCCGATTGCATCTTTCCTGACGCGAATGGCATGCCGTAATATAAGGGGAATTACAATGGTTTACACTTCACATGGTTTTCATTTTTTTAAAGGTGCACCCAAGAAAAATTGGCTAATTTATAATACATTAGAAAAAATAGCTGCTAGGTGGACAGATGTTTTAATTACTATGAATGATGAGGATTATGAGTATAGTAAAAAATTAACATTAAGGTCTAAATCTTCTTACCATAAGGTCCATGGTGTTGGGATTGATTTAGACAAATATTTCCCGATAACCTTGGAGGAAAAATTAGCATTAAGGTCCGAATATCAATATCATTCCGATGACTTTATTGTTATATATGTAGCCGAACTAAGCCACCGTAAACATCAAGATTTACTGATTAAAGCCATTTCGAGACTAACAGAAAGAATTCATTCCATAAAGCTATTGCTTGTTGGGGATGGAGAGATGTTCAAGGACTATAAAGAGCTGGTTTCTTATTATCAATTAGAAAAAAAGGTAGAATTTTTAGGATATCGAAAGGATATAGATAAGCTTCTAGCTTTATCGGATCTGGCTGTTTCTACTTCCAGACAGGAAGGTTTGCCGGTCAATATTATGGAGGCGATGGCTACAGGCTTGCCGATAGTTGTCACGAATAGCAGAGGGAATCGAGATCTAATTACCGACCATTATAACGGTATTGTTGTCGGGATAGATGACGATGTAGCATGCGCCAGTGCCATTGAAAAAATATATATGTCTAATAATATGAAAACCTATTTTTCCAAAAATAATCTCGATAGAATACAGGCTTATAGTATAGAAAGCATACTCTTAGAAATGGAAGAAATATATGATGATCTATTTTCCCCACATAATAAAGTGATTACGAATAAATATATTTCGCCTCAAAAAGCTTGGATAACAGGAAGGAGCAGGGAATAATGACTAAGGATTCCTGTATTGCATATATTTTGCAAATTCATAAAAATCCTAATCAAGTAAATCAATTTATTCAACAGCTTACTGTGGATCAACATGCAGATGTATTTATTCATATTGATAGAAGGCAATATGATCAAATTCACCATACTATCATAAAGAGGCCAAATGTGAAGATCATAAAACAAAGCATTGTTTGTGAATGGGGGGATATAAGTCAGGTTGATACGACACTGTTATTATTAAAGGAAGTCTTATCTCAGAACAAAAACTACGACTTTGTTTGCTTAAGGAGCGGCCAAGACTTATTAGTGAGAAATGGCTTTTATGATTTTTTGCAAAAAAATAAAGGTAAGATATTCTTGAACTTTATCGATATCACCAATAAGAATAAAGGAGCTATGCTGCTAAACTGGCCAAAAATAACGAGGAAAAGATATACAACTTCCCACCCATTTAGGATGTACAGAAGATCCATTAAATTTTTATTCGATAAAGGCATTAAACTCTTTCCAAATTCGAATTATTGGCCACGGGATTTTGAGCTCTATTGCGGATCTCAATGGTTTACGATTTCGTTTGAAGCAGCACAATATATTATCAGCTTTTTAGAAAACAACCAATGGTATTATCGCTATTTCGAAAAGACATATACGCCCGATGAATGGTTTTTTCATACGTTACTAATGAATTCTCCCTTTAAATCGAACATAGTAAAAGATAATCTATTATATTTAAGAATGGGAACAAGGTTAAGCGAACGAAATTCTCCTGTTTACCTTACATCCGATGATGTAGCTTTAATAGAAGATTCGAAACAGTTCTTTGCAAGAAAGTTCGATGAATCAATTGATAAAAATGTAATTGATTATTTTGTTAACAAAATATATGGAGAATGTTTTATCCATTCTAAGTGAACCGTTAAATCATTTTAAGTTCAGGAGGTTAGATAGGATGCTAACTTTATATTATAAAAGAAATATCTTTAAAATTTGCGAAATTTTTGGGTCAATATCTGTACATCCTAGCAATCAAAAATATGATATCAGCATTCATCAAGAGCTTTTGTTTTCTCCACTGGACAATAAAAAGAGTGGTAAATTTTCGTTTCATTTATTAATTCCAAACTACATTATTGATTTAAAACAGACGGAACAAGAGATTTATAGCGCCATTCACAA
>Ga0224733_1009_pt1 | contig 42686 bp, 44 predicted proteins | sample IA12soil_GW_FP2_FD_161642 | JGI IMG/M metagenome (GOLD analysis project Ga0224733, IMG submission 161642) | Enriched cells from agricultural soil in Iowa, United States - IA12soil_GW_FP2(-) | ecosystem: Environmental > Terrestrial > Soil > Agricultural land | place: USA: Iowa | collected 2017-05-08
GAAATGAGGAAAACATTGAAGTTCGTATAGATGAAAAGGTGAAAAATGAAGAAGAGGTACGCGCTTTAGGCATTGAAGAAGGTGACTTCGTTTCATTTAATCCGCGTGTTGAAATTACCGAAAGCGGTTATATAAAATCACGACATTTAGACGACAAAGCAAGTACTGCCATTTTATTAAGATTAATAAAATATATCCAAGAAAATAACTTGGAACTGCCATACACAACACATTTTCTGATTTCTAATAATGAAGAAATTGGATATGGCGGTAATTCCAATATTACTCCTGAGACTGTTGAGTATTTGGCGGTTGATATGGGGGCACTAGGCGATGGCCAAGCATCGGATGAATATACTGTATCAATTTGTGCTAAAGATTCAACGGGTCCTTATCACTACGGGCTAAGAAAGCACTTAGTCAATTTAGCAAAGGCTAATGATATTGATTATAAGGTTGATATTTATCCTTTCTATGGCTCAGACGCCTCTGCAGCTATTCGTTCTGGCTTTGACATTGTTCATGGTTTAGTTGGTCCAGGGATTGAATCATCCCATGCATTTGAAAGAACCCATGAAACATCTATTGCGAATACTGAAAAACTATTATTTGCCTATGTGCAATCAAGAATGGTAACAGAATAATATATAATAAAAATGGTGTCCCTAATGTCTAATTTAGGGACATTTCTTCTATTGGGGTGGGGAAATGATTGAAATGAAACATATTCTCGAAAAGTGTAAGTTAATACTGGACCGTCACCAATTAGACTTCGTGATCGATATGATTTCACTTAAGCTAATTTCCGATCAATTTGAAAAAGAAAGAATAGAAATTCGCAATGATTTTTTAGTTAGGGGTATATGTGAAAAGGAAGTGGATGGGTTAATAGAGGATCCATCGTACTACAAATCGAAGTACGTTCCAAAAAATGCACGCTGGAATTATCTAAAAATGAAAAAGAAGCAATTGTCACATTGCTTTCAACAAGCGTTAAAGGAATTATTTCTTTCTTTTGATAAGAGATGGGACATTTGTGATGATACTGTTGCCAACATCATTAATATTGTCGATTTGTGTGAGTTCAATGTGAAAATCAAATCTGAGAATACGAATGATATTGACCATTTGAGATCATGGATAGAGGAAAATAATATTGATGCAAAAAAACTTCTATTATATGAAATTCAATCAGATGTTCTAAATAAAAATTAATTAAATAATGTTCATACGGAAAAAAATCTTTTATTTTTTTACAGTAAGGAGGAGTAACGATGAAAGCGATGGAAGCAGGAATAAAAATTGGATCATTACAACATGGGGAAAAGAATTGTATTACAGATGTCAGCGGTGTTCGTGTAGGACATGTCACAATAAAGGAAGATTTAAGCAGGGAAGAGTGTATACGGACTGGTGTAACAGCGATATTACCTCATGGTGCTAATACATTCAAAGAGAAAGTTGCTGCTGCAAGCTATGTTGTAAATGGTTTTGGAAAGACAACAGGATTGATTCAAATAGAAGAACTAGGGCTTCTGGAATCTCCCATTTTACTTACAAATACTTTTTGTGTCGGAAGTGTATTGCAAGGAGGGTTGCAATATATGTTGAAAGAAAATCCGGAAATCGGGGATTCCACCAGTTCTATTAATATAGTGGTAGGGGAATGCAATGACAGCTATTTAAATTCTGCACGTTTACTAAGTGTAAAACCAGAACATGCAATGGAAGCAATTAGAACTGCATCGGTAGATCGTGCAGAAGAAGGAGCAGTTGGTGCTGGTACAGGAACTATTTGCTTCGGTTATAAAGGCGGTATAGGTAGTGCTTCTCGAATCGTTCCATATAAAGAGAATACAGCATACACCGTTGGAGTGCTTGTTCAAAGTAATTTTGGAAAGAAAGATGAATTATATTTTGATATAATCAAACAGGAAGATAAAATGGAACGACCCGATGGATCAATCATGATGGTTCTTGCAACAGATGCACCACTATCTGATCGGCAACTGAAGCGCTTAGCAAAAAGATGTCCTGTTGGACTTAGCAGAATTGGAAGCCATATTCATCATGGGAGTGGCGATATTGTGATCGCTTTTTCTAATGCTGTAACTTTCTCTCATAATCAAAAAGAAGGGATAGAAACCATCGATATATTACGAGAGGATCATCCAGTCATGAATTTACTTTTCCAAGCGGTAGCAGAGGCTACAGAGGAAGCAATTTTAAATTCATTGCTGCAGGCGGAAAGGACAAATGGAAGAAAGGGCCGGGTAGCAGAGAAAATTCCGGATACCATTATACATTCTTTAAAACAAGCTTGATATTTTTCACTAAGCATCTTTTTTATTACTGGAGGTAAAACTAGATGAAAATTAGGAAAACTACCATTTTAGATAAGCAAGAAGATCTTTATATATATGAAAATAAAAAAGACGATTATTTTGTTATTGCTGTTCCGGTATTGGAATGGTCCACGTATTTTACATACGATGATAATAAAGAGGAGCTTTTAGAACGAATATCAAAAAGCTTGCAAGACAAGGTTGGCGGGGAGACTGCTGCAATAGAATTGGCAATCAAAATATATGGGTGGACAAGGGAAATGTAATAACCGATAATTGTTACATGAAACTTTAAACAGTTAGGCTTTTCGCTTCAAAAATTAAAGAGAGCGGAACAAAAATAAAACTCAGTACTGCTGTTGTACAGCAGTGGAATCATGTACTGGTTAAGAATTTTAGGAATGAAAGGAAATTACATCATGACATTTAAAGATGAGGTTTTATCACGAAGAACCTTTGCAATTATTTCGCATCCGGATGCCGGAAAAACTACTTTAACGGAGCAATTGCTATTGTTCGGTGGTGCAATTCGTGCTGCCGGAACAGTAAAAGGGAAGAAATCCGGGAAATTCGCAACATCCGATTGGATGGAGATTGAAAAACAAAGAGGAATTTCCGTAACGTCGTCTGTAATGCAATTTGAATACAGCGGTTACCGTGTAAATATTTTAGATACGCCTGGACACCAAGATTTTAGTGAAGATACTTATCGAACATTAATGGCGGTTGACAGTGCTGTAATGATCATTGACTCTGCAAAAGGGATAGAGGATCAGACGATTAAATTATTTAAAGTTTGCCGCATGAGAGGGATTCCAATTTTTACCTTCATTAACAAACTTGATCGCCAAGGGAAAAATCCTCTAGAGTTGCTAGCTGAACTTGAGGAAGTATTGGGAATCGAATCATATCCAATGAATTGGCCAATTGGAATGGGGAAAGAATTTCTTGGGATATATGATCGATATTACAACCGGATTGAGCAATTTCGTGTGGAAGATAATGAAAGATTTATCTCTCTTAATGAAGACGGGGAGATTAGTGATGATTCTTCTAAATTGAAACAATCTGGCTTATACGAGCAAGCATTGGAAGAAATCCTGCTTTTAAATGAAGCAGGTAATGAATTTTCTCGTGAGAAAATTGCTGATGGAACTTTAACTCCAGTATTCTTCGGCAGTGCTTTAACGAATTTTGGCGTACAAACCTTTTTAGAAACATATCTGCAATTCGCACCATCGCCGCAACCGCGTAATTCTAATGAGGGTTATATTGAACCAACTTCTGAGGATTTTTCCGGATTTATATTTAAAATTCAGGCAAACATGAATCCGGCTCATCGCGATCGGATTGCATTTTTACGTATATGTTCCGGTGAATTTGAAAGAGGGATGAATGTTACTTTAACAAGAACAGGGAAATCCATTAAGCTTTCTCAATCCACTCAATTTTTGGCGGATGATCGAAGTACCGTAAATAATGCTGTAAGTGGAGATATCATTGGAATTTATGACACAGGTACCTATCAAATTGGCGATACATTATCAATTGGTAAAGGAAAACTTCAATACGAAAAACTACCGCAATTTACTCCTGAGTTATTTGTAAAGGTTTCAGCCAAAAATGTATTAAAGCAAAAACATTTCCATAAAGGTGTTCTTCAGCTTGTCCAAGAGGGAGCTATCCAGTTATATAAAACCTATAGAATGGAGGATTATATTTTAGGAGCAGTCGGACAATTACAATTTGAAGTGTTTGAACACCGTATGAAAAATGAGTATAATTCGGAGGTCATTATGGAGCATATCGGTTCCAAAATACCTCGTTGGATTGACGAATCACAAGTGGATGAGTCGTTATCTAGCTCACGCAGTCTCCTCGTTAAGGATCGATATGATAAACCATTATTCTTATTTGAGAATGATTTTGCGTTAAGATGGTTTCAAGATAAACATCCAGATATTAAACTAAGCAATCCAATGGAATAAATAGAAAAACGGAAGCGACATGTTCATCGGCGTTTGGATGAGTGAAATTAGCACTATAAATTTCACCTTCGCAGTCTTCGACTGAGATAAAGGAAACACAGAGAGGTAGTACACGAACTGATGTTGACTTATCTAAGAAGAACCACAGCAATTTAAAAGAAAGATGCTGGGACCAAAACGCAGTGAATATTAAAAAACGCATGAAATCAAATTTAAAAACTTTGATTTCATGCGTTTTTGCTTTCGTAAATTTAACCAATTCAATGATTTTTTTACTTATGTCCCAGCCTCTTTCTTTTAAATTACTGTATAAATCTTACTATGCATGGGAAAATTATGGAGGACTTCTTTTATGACGACGGAGGAAATGGTTATGAGCGCAAAAGATAATTCAGCATTTGATATTACTGATTTTTGGATTGCCTTTTTAAATGGACCTGGTAAGGCTGATAATATTGACTTTAATGAAATGGACGAAAATCCTAAAATATTTGAAGATCAACAATCCACTACATTTAAAGGGTAAACCATGAAGAAGATGGAGCCGCTAGAGGCTATTTTATGGAGCATTGCCTTACCAGGCTTTGCGCAAGTTTTATCTGGGTCGCTTGTAAAAGGAATATTGTTCATTTTATTAGAGTTTTTGATTAATGTGAAAAGCAATTTTAATGAAGGGATTATGCTTAGTTTTTTAGGGAAAACGGACACAGCAAGTAAAATTATTAACTACCAATGGTTAATGTTCTATCCATGTTTATATATGTATGCAATGTGGGATGCGTATAAGTCTGCACTTGAAAAGGTAAAAAAATATAGTTATCTTCCATTCGCATTTGGTGCTTATTTTGTGACTATTGGCCTCATGTATTCACCGCTAATTAAGATCCATAATATTTTTATTGGGCCTATATTTCTACCTATGATTTTCCTCATTCCTGGTTTAATCATTGGGCATGTAATTGGCTTGATATTAAAAAAGAAATCCAAAGAGATATAAATCTAATAGAAGACAGGTAAAATAATTATTGCCAAACGATAATTTGTACAGTATAATAAAGAAAAATAATAATACTTTGACAATGTCAAAGGGGAGTAGCTTTAGATGCGAAAGCGTCTAAACAAAGTCGTCATTACATGAAGAAATTCATCGGCTTTGTTGGCATTATACATATGTCTAGCAAGACCTTTGCCTATAAGGGGCAAAGGTCTTTTTTGCGTCCTTTATAGGTTAATGTTGTTAGAAGTAAAACATAAGGGAGGCAAAATTATTATGGACATTTCGTTGATGATGGAGTATGGTTGGGTTTTGCTTGTGCTAGTTGGATTAGAAGGAATATTAGCGGCTGACAATGCCATTGTAATGGCGGTTATGGTCAAACACTTACCACAAGACAAACAACAGAAAGCACTATTTTACGGGTTAATCGGTGCATTCCTGTTTCGTTTTCTGGCTTTATTCCTAATTTCCTTCTTAGTAAATGTATGGCAGTTACAAGCAATTGGTGCATTATATTTGCTATTTATTTCGGCTAATCACCTTTTAAAAAACAAGAAAATATTAGGGAAGGAACGCCAAAAACATACCCAAAAGCAAAAGCATTCCTCCTTTTGGATGACGGTATTAAAGGTAGAAATTGCAGATATAGCTTTTGCCATAGACTCTATGCTTGCTTCCGTTGCCCTTGCCATCACACTAAAACCAGCCGGTTGGTTTCATATCGGTGGTATCGATGGAGCACAATTTACGGTGATGCTGCTTGGAGGAATTATTGGCCTAGTAATTATACGATTTGCAGCAAACAGTTTTGTGAAATTGCTGCAAAAATACCCTAGCTTAGAAACAGCAGCGTTTCTCATTGTAGGCTGGGTTGGAGTAAAGCTTACAGTCTTAACATTAGCGCATGAAAAAATAAGAATAATAGACGAACATTTTCCGGAATCTGTTTTCTGGAAACTAGCATTTTGGTCTGTTCTCATAATAATTGTTTTATCTGGGTACTTGACCGCAAGGAAAAACAATACAGAGATAAGTCAAGGAATGTAATGGGAAAAACTGCTACTAGCAGTTTTTTTATTTATTTTCCACCCTCACAAATTAGTAATCGTTGTCGTAGTTTTATATTGATTGAAATAATTTTGTAATTACATAGAAAACGAGTCTATTGTCCTATCCATGCTATAATAGTAGGATGGGGTGAGTTCTATGCTCAATTTGCTTTTTAAAGAAAAGAATAAATCATTAGAAGAAATTGCTGTGTCTATCCAAAACGGAGATGAAGCAGCATTACAAGAATTGCTTTCAAAATATAAGCCTTTTATCAAGAAAACAGTTTCTTCGGTATGCAAGCATTATATTGATGAGAGTTATGATGAATTCAGCATTGGTCTTATTGCTTTTCATGAGGCTATAATGAAATTTGATCATAATAAAGGTTCATCCTTACTCGCATTTGCAGAGGTAATTATCAAACGGAAAGTTATTGATTATATTCGCAGTAATTCCAAATACAAAGAACTAAGCATGCAATTAGTAACTAACGATGGAGAAAATAACGGTAAACTGCAATCATTGGAGGACAATTTATCCATTGAAAGTTTTCATATAAAAAAAGATGACGAAAAAAGAAGAGAAGAGATTATTCGCTTTCAAGAATTATTAAAAACGTATAAGTTGTCTTTTAGCGATTTAGTAAAACAATCTCCAAAGCATGAAGACGCAAGAATCAATGCTTTCATGGCAGCAAAAGCGATTGTAGAGGATCGTGTGTTGCTGGCCCAATTAATGGAAAATAAAAAGCTGCCTATGAAATTACTGGAAAAAAGAGTAAGTGTAAGTCGAAAAACACTGGAACGAAATCGGAAATATATCATTGCAGTTGTTTTAATTTTAGCGGGTGATTTCCTTTATTTGAAGGAGTATATAAAAGGCAGGTTAGAGGGATGAGAAAAGGAGTAATACTTGAAATAAAAAAGAGATATCTTGTCATGCTTACCGCAGAAGGAGAATTTGTAAAGGGTGCGAAACCTCATGATAACTTGCAGATAGGAGAAGAAATAGTTTTTAATCCATATGTAAAAAAACTTCATTTCCCCCTGGTACCTGTACCCGCTAAAATTGGAGGTTTAGCATTAGTAAGTGCCCTAATAATATGTGCACTAGTTTTTAATGTATCAAATCAAAATAAGGCATATGCCTATGTTTCCATTGATGCTAATCCAAGTGTTGAACTTGTCTTAAATAAAAATTTACAGGTTATTCGTGCGAAAGCATTGAATCAAGATGGTCAAAAAGTTTTATCAAAAGTGAATGTCGCTGACAATCAAGATTTTGAATACATAGCAAAACAAGTGTTATCCAAAAGTAAGTCATTGGGTTATCTGGATAAAAACGCAAATGTCATTATTGCATCTGTGATTAAAGATCAACATAAACAAAAAAATAAAAGGTTAGAGGAAAAAGTTCAAAAATTAGCTCCAATTGCTAAAATTTTTAACGCAAATGTTAAAGTAGTAAATGCAACAATAGATGAGCGAGAGGATGCATTAAAAAGCGGTGTCTCTACGGGAACATACGTAGTGAAAAAAGAACAGACAAAGCTAGAAAAAAGGACAAAGAAAGAACAAACAAAGCTAGAAAAAAGGATAAAGACAGAACAGGCAAAGCAAGAACAGACAAAAAATATGGGGAATAATCAAACAAATAAGGCAAATAAAAAAGCGGAAAAATCTCATAGTGAACCGCATAAAGTGTTACCTAAGAAAAATGAGCCAATCAAGAAGAACACCAATTATAGGCATGTAAAACCAGAAAAGAATATTGGACAGCAAAAAAAAGAATGAAAAAAGACTAGAGCATGAAATGAAAACCCTTGAGAAAGAGGAAAAGAGAAGTATTCCGTGGGCTCATCATCGAAATAAAACTAATCCAAGCAATAATGGAAAATGGAATCAAAATCACATGTCCAATCATCAAGATCATCATATAAAAGACAGAAATAATCTTGAAAAAAATCTACATAAAAAAATCGAGCAGAACAAAAATCATTATGTTAATCATAAAGAAAATAAACAAGAACATAAATGGAAGGGAAAATAATTAATTTTCCCTTCTTTTTAGTACTCTTGATTAACCTTTTAAGAAAATATCGCTTTATCTATTTCTTTACTATTTATTTTGTCCTGAAAGCTCTGCTTGAGCTTGCTTTACTAATCTTTTTGTAATTTCTCCGCCAACAGAACCGTTTGCTCTGGAAACAGTATCTGAGCCTAAATTCACACCAAATTCTTGGGCAATCTCATATTTTACTTGGTCTAAATATTGCTCCACACCGGGAACTAATAATTTATTACTGCTTCTAGCCATCATTTTTTCTCCCTTCTAATAAAGATTTTGTTGCTAATAATAATAGTATGAAATAAAAAGAAAAAAACATAAGTGGTAAAATGTTGAACAAATCGTAGCTAAAAATCAAGATTTCACCAGATTAAATCCATCTCTTTCGGTTATCATATCAATGAGCCATAATAACGACATTTTCATTTGAAGGAGGAGTAATAATGGTGAAAAGGAAAGCAGAACGTGATGCTGCTATAAAAAATAATAAAACCCCAATAAAGAACCTTGCGAATTCAGAATTCGCTACGGAATATTCGAGCGGAGAAGAAACGGCAAAACATGCAAACCGGAACTCGAAAAAAGGGAGAGCAGGAAAGAACAATGGATAGTAGGAAAGAAAATATAACAACAAGTGAAGAACTAGGTTCAGAATTCGGCGATATAAATGCAACTAAATTTATAGAGCTTAGTCAAGCGGCAAGGAATAGTAATCAAAAGAAAGAAGAAGAAAAAAGAAACAATAATGCCGAGTAACTGGCATTATTGTTTCACTACTGGAAAGATGCTTGAGATCCCCGAAACTGGATCAAAATAAACCAATATGTAGGATGGATTTTCTACAATTAATTTTGACTTTATAAATGTAGTACTATCGAAAGGAACTTTTTCAATGATTGTATGCTTCAATAAATCTTTATCCGAAAGCTCAAGTTCTAGAAACGATTTTCCCAGATGTTCCGGATGTTTTTTTACTAATTCATAAACCTGCATACCTTCTTCTTTTTCTATGTTTTGTTTCCACCATGGTTTTCTTGGTTTATATCTATGATGTTTTAAATAATCGTACTTCATTAGACCTTCAACTATTTCTAAATGGGATGAATGAATACTGCTAAGAAATTGACTCAATCGCTTAAACAAATCTTCTAATTGATGTCCAATCCGGCTCCAACCTTGTTGTTCCCAATAGGTGCCAAATTCTTGGAAAAAGTCAAAAGGTGTTGTAAATAGTTGTGTCACCAAGTATTCAATAGTTTCATCCATTCGGTGGTCATTCCAATATTTTTCTAAAACGTCTTCCACTTGTTTTATTTTTACAACATCTTCAAATGATAAGACATTATTCTGAAGTATTTCATATGGAGCGTGATCCATATAGACATATTCATGTTCCTTCGCCCTTATTCGTACTCCAGTCCCTCTTAGCATTTTTAGAAAACCAAGCTGTAATTCCTCAGGACGTAAAGCAAAAACATCATTAAATGTTTTTCGGAAGGATTGGTAATCTTCTTCCGGTAAACCTGCTATCAAATCAAGATGCTGGTCAATCTTTCCACCATTCTTTACCATCGTAACGGTTCTTGTGAGCTTCTCGAAGTTCTGTCTTCTCTTAACCAACTCATTCGTTAAATCATTCGTTGATTGTACGCCAATTTCAAACCGGAACAATCCCTTTGGAGCGTTTTCATTCAAAAAGTTAATTACTTCAGGTCGCATAATATCTCCGGTTATTTCAAATTGAAAAACAGTGCCCGGCTTATGTTCATCGATCAAAAACTGGAACATCTCCATTGCGTATCTACGACTAATATTAAATGTCCTGTCAACAAATTTAATAGTTTTTGCACCATGGTCCATTAAAAACCGAATATCTTCTTTTATTTTTTCGCGATTAAAATAGCGAACACCCAATTCAATAGAGGATAAACAAAATTGACAATTGAATGGACAGCCGCGGCTTGTTTCTACGTAAACGACCCGTTTCGAGAGATGCGGTAAATCCTCTTCAAAGCGAAATGGGCTAGGGAGTTGCTTAAGGTCAATTTTAGCCCGAGGAGGATTTATAACCACTTTTCCTTCTTTCATATAAGATATGCCCTGTACATTTTCTATATCCATAGGGCCATTTAATTGGAGAAGCAGTTGTTTGAAAGTCTCTTCTCCTTCACCGACTACAATGTAGTCCACCTCAGGCAACCGTTTTAACCAATAAGTAAAATCATATGTTACCTCTGGACCGCCAAGTACAATTTTTAAATTAGGCATAATTTTTTTTATCACTTGAATAACCTTTATGGTTTCTTCAATATTCCATATATAACAGCTAAAGCCTAGTACTTCAGGTTGTTTTGAAAATAAATCCGACACAATGTTCATTATCGGGTCTTTAATAGTGTACTCTGCAATTTTTATATTAAATTCCGGAGCCGCATAAGCCTTTAAATAACGAATCGCTAAGTTTGTATGAATATATTTCGCGTTCAGTGTACTCACAATAATATTCATTTTTTTTATTACCTCATTTTTTAAAGATTGAACATCTTTTCTATTTTATCGAAAGAATCCAAAAACCTCAATCTAAGGAATAATATAAAAAAATTGTTAAATACGCAGGAATTTCAGCAAAGGTACCGAAAATAATGGATATAGGAGAGGAGAAGGTTCCTTATTCCGTATTATTTATAGAGAGAGTAAATAGGAGAGAATGTGAATGGAGATTAGTGATGAGCTAATATCAGATGAAAATATAAAAATTGCGAAACAAAAAAATTTTTATTTCAAGCAAAGTGATGAGCTGTACAGAAGCCTTTTCGAAGAAGCAATTGATGGTATTGTTTTTTGGGACAATGAAGGGAATGTATTAATGGCTAATCAGTCTGCTTTAAAAATATTCGAATGTACTTCTGAAGAGTTTTTGAAAGGGAATATTTGGGACTTTGTGTTAGAGAAAAACGATCATTTCAACTCGCTATTAAAGAAATTCTATGAGCTTGGAGAAATAAGAGACGAACTGCTATTTCTGATGCCTAATGGGCAGTTGAAACAACTGGAGTTTACCGCAAAAAAGCATTTTGTTGATGGCTCAAATATGACTATTTTTCGCAATGCTAGTGAACGTTACAAAATGGAAAAGGAATTGCGAGAAAGCGAAGAACGTTTCCGCAAAGTGTTTGAAGGCACCTTGGACGGGATGGTGCTGTGGAATCGTCACTATGAGATAATTGATATAAATCCGGTAGCAGCTGATTTCTTGAAAGCTGAAAGAGACGACATTATTGGAAAAAGTATTTGGGATATCCTTGATGACCATTATAAGCACGAAATTAAAATACATATAGATGAATTAGAGCGGCTAGGTACCTCCGATTCAACACTAACTATTTCATCGGAAGATGGTAATAAGTATTTCGAGTTAAGCTCTAAAGGAAATGTCGCGTCTAATCTAAGCTTAACCGTTATTCGAAACGTAACAGAAAAAATAGGAATGCAGGAGCAATTACAAAAATCTGATACTCTCAGTGTAGTGGGAGAATTAGCAGCGGGGATTGCTCATGAAATACGCAATCCAATGACTGCTTTAAAAGGATTTATTCAATTATTGGAATTGAGCATGAAAGAAGATCACTCCATGTATTTTAAAGTAATTATGTCTGAATTAAAAAGAATAGAATCAACTATTACCGAGTTTTTAATATTAGCAAAACCACAGGCAATTCAATTTAAAGATAATGATATGAGAAAGGTAATGAATGAAACATTGGAGTTATTAAATGGACAGGCATTAATGAATAATATCCAGTTTAACGTTGAATATGCTAATGAACTTCCTTATGTATTTTGTGAACCGAATCAAATGAAACAAGTATTTATTAATATAATTAAAAATGCGATAGAAGTAATGCCAAAAGGTGGTTTTATAACCATTAAGATGGATAATAAGCCAAGTGATTTTATACATATAGTGATTGAGGATGAAGGGGAAGGAATCCCTGAGAAAAAGATAAAACGACTAGGGGAACCATTCTATACAACCAAAGAACGAGGTACTGGATTAGGACTAATGGTAAGTTATAAAATTATCAAGGAACATAGGGGAAAAGTAGAGGTTGAAAGTGAAGTTGGGGTAGGTACTAAATTTCATATTTATATTCCTGTTAAAAGAAACTAGCATTGCTAGTTTCTTTCTCAGGTTATTTTGAAAAACTATATCTTAGTAGAATTTTGGTAATCGATCTTCAAAAACTGGAATGGTATTACGTACATGTAAGACGTTTTTTAGATCAATTTCACCTGTTACTAATTCTTCACCTTCCATTCCTTCGGCAACTATTTCTCCCCAAGGATCAATAATGAGAGAGTGACCGAAAAATTGATTTTTAGGATCACTTCCCACTCGATTACAAGCAATAATATAGCATTGGTTTTCAATGGCTCTTGCGATTAATAAGCTTTTCCAGTGATGTAACCTCGGATTTGGCCATTCCGCTGAAACAAAGATGGCTTTGGCACCACTTAATGCATGTCTTCGAATCCACTCAGGAAAACGAATATCATAACAAATAACTGTGCCAAATGTTTCGTTTTCAAGGTGGAATAACCCGTCTCTTTTTCCACCTTGCAGATATAAGTGCTCATCCATTAACCTAAACAGGTGAAGTTTTTCGTATTCTTTAATCAATTGTCCATTTCGATCTACAATTAGCGTTGTATTAAAGATTCCTTCAGGTGTTATCTTCGCTACAGATCCTCCAACCAAATGGATTGCAAATTCCGTTGCTGCATTTTGTAAGAAACATACAGATTCCTCTGCATTTTTATCCCCAATCATGGATAATCGAGCTAAATCATAACCGGTAGTCCACAATTCAGGTAGTACGGCAATATCACATTTTTCCTCCGCAGCTTTTTTAATCCACTTTTTAGCTTCTGCATAGTTTTTATCCGGATTACCAAACTCAATATCCATTTGTATGCAAGCAATCTTTAGCTTCATTTCTATCACTCCTCCTAAAAAGTCCTTTACATCGTATTGTTTTCGTTATAACATTTGTAAAAAGATTTTGAAAGAAGAATTTTAAAGAAATGAATATTCTGCATCGTTAATTTTGTAAAAAGGGGTAATACAATGAAGGTCTTTCCGAAATCTGACATCCTTAACCACTTACCGAAGCAATTTTTCGCTTCTCTTGTTTCCAAAGTTGAACAAGTTACAAAGAAAGGACATGATGTGATAAATCTAGGACAGGGCAATCCGGATCGGCCGACACCAAAGCATATTGTCCAGCGATTGCAGGATGCAGCTGCAAAGCCTATCAATCATAAATATTCTCCTTTTAGAGGCTATCTTTATTTAAAAGAAGCAGTAGCAACGTTCTATAAACGAGAATATGGGGTTACACTAAATCCGGAATCCGAGGTGGCGATTTTATTTGGCGGCAAAGCGGGACTTGTTGAAATCTCACAATGTTTAGTGAATCCCGGTGATACGGTTTTAGTTCCAGACCCTGGTTACCCAGATTATATGTCTGGTGTGGCATTAGCTCAAGCGGTTATGTATAATATGCCATTACTTGAGGAAAATCATTTTCTGCCAGTATATGATTCCATTCCACAAGAAATATCAGATGCTGCAAAACTGATGTTTTTAAATTATCCAAATAACCCAACTGGTGCATGTGCAGATGTATCTTTCTTTGAAGAGACCGTACAATACGCGGAAAAGAATAATATTTGTGTGGTTCATGATTTTGCTTATGGTGCAATCGGTTATAATGGAAATAAGCCTGTAAGTTTTCTGCAAGCAGAAGGAGCAAAGAATACAGGAATAGAAATTTATACATTATCCAAAACATATAATATGGCAGGTTGGCGAATAGGGTTTGCAGTTGGAAATGCAAGCGTGGTTGATGCAATAAATTTACTTCAAGATCATTTGTATGTCAGTATATTTGGAGCTGTACAAGAAGCAGCGGCTGCGGCGTTATTAGAATCACAAGATTGCGTATATGAAATTACTGCAATGTATGAGAGTAGAAGAAATGTTTTTATCAAAAGCTTGAAGAATATTGGATGGGACGTTAAGGCACCAGACGGTTCCTTTTTTGCGTGGTTAAAGGTACCTAAAGGGTATACCTCGATTGAATTTTCGGATTTGTTGCTGGAACAAGCCCATGTTGCAGTGGCGCCAGGGATTGGCTTTGGTCAATATGGTGAAGGATATGTAAGGGTTGGTCTTTTAACAACCGAATCTAGATTGTTAGAAGCTGTTAATCGTATACAACAATTAAATATTTTTTGATCGAGGAATGGTGATTAGATTAGTTACAAAGACCAAGAGGATATTCCTTCATGGTCTTTGTTTTTTCTTCCATTCAAGATATTTTATTAGGTCTTTATCGATTTGGGAAAATATCAGGGCAATAACGGCAGCATCGTCAATAAAACCAAATCCAAATAGAAAATCAGGAATAACATCAATAGGAGAGACAAAATATAAGAGTCCCACTAGCAGCATTATTATAGTTCTATATGGAATATCTCTATATTCTCCGGTCACCCATGATTTTAATAATTGAATAAGCAATGATAACTTTCTCCCAACATTCCCTAAGCTCACCCTATTATTTCGTGCTTTTCTTTCTGTGCGAGAAAGTAACTTATCCGTCCCTTTTTTATCATCTATATATTTTTTGGCCTCATTATAAAAGAGTTTATATGCAATTTTTCCTAAAAGTCTTTTAAAGAACATATTAATTCCTCCCATTTGTAGTATTTACTGTTATAGGTGAAAAATGACGAAAGAAGCTAAATTTGTCGAAAATACGCGTGAAGATTGTAGAAAAACAAGAACTTATTAGAACCTTTGTCTAATATTGCGAATCTATTTACTTTTTCGTCAATACCTGCGATAATTCTCAAGGGAAATAATTATTTCGTTAATTGAATAACTTTTTGGTTGAAGGAGACAGTAATTGTGTATAGTGATACGGTATCAGAATATAGCTTTTTAAATCAAATTCAAAAGAAACGGGAAGAAATGATTAACCTTGGAAAATGTTATGGCCTAACGGATAAGAAGACAGTTGCTTGCAGTCAGCAATTGGATGAGCTTCTTAATGAGTATCATTACCTTTTTCAAGAGGGAAATAACCAAAGCAAGGCAAGTGTTGTCAAAGAAATGTCTTTTATATTGTACTGTAAAAGTGGTCAGGCTATTTCGAGAGAACAGGTAAAAAGATTATATTAAAATAGACTGGAGATCATATTTATTCAATAAAATTTAATAGATGGTAATTGTTCTACAACTTTGCGAAAAATTCCTCTAACGGTAAAGAGATCATACTAATAAATCCTCACCATGTAAAAACTTCCTTACCACCATCAATAAATTTCCATATTTTTTGAAGGTTATCCCACTTTTTGGGTTAACCTTTTATTATTTTAAATCTTGGAACTGTAGAATAAATAAATTGACAAAAATTTCTATATTCCTTATAATATCACTAATTTTATGTGTATGAAAAGGAAATGATTATATGGAAAAAGATGAACAACAGGCGCTAAAATTATTTATCGTATTATCTCGGGCATTTCGAGGATTAAATGAGTATTCTAATCAATATATTCAAAAGTGTGGGCTTCACCCTACTGAATTTGCTGTGTTGGAATTGTTATACCATAAAGGAGAGCAACCTTTGCAGCAAATAGGTGAAAAAATTCTGCTTGCCAGTGGGAGCATTACATATGTAGTGGATAAACTAGAAAAAAGAGAATTACTGAATCGTGTTACATGTCCCCAAGATCGTCGTGTAACATTTGCGCATATTACGGAAAAAGGCAAGGAATTAATTGCATCTATTTTTCCTGAGCATCAAAAGCGAATTCAAAAATCAATGTCGATTTTAAGTTCAGAAGAAAAGGAAATAGCAATCGAGCTATTAAAGAAGATAGGATATAATACAAGGAAATTACGTTAATAATCAAAGGCATCTTGTTTAGAGGTGCCTTTTCTATTTTTAAACAGCGATAGTATAAAGATTTTTTTAGAAATAAAGGACTTTTATACGAGAATAGCGAATATTATGGGAGTATTCTATTATCAAGGGGTGTTCATACATATGAAATTCGAAGATTATAAATATGAGAGACCTAACATGGCTGAAGTAGAAGCCGCTTTTCAATCAGAAATTGAAAAGTTTGAAAATGCAGCAAGTGCTGCAGAACAAAGTGAAGCGATGAATCGCATTAATCAAATTCGCAACAACCTTGGTACAATGTTCAACCTTTGCTCTATTCGTCACACAGTAGATACAAATGACGAATTTTACAAGGCAGAAAATGATTATATGGATGAAATAGCTCCTATAGTAGAGGGGTTTATTTCGAAGTATTATCAAGCACTGGTTTCCTCGAAATTCCGTTCTGAATTGGAAGAAAAATGGGGAACTCAGCTGTTTGCATTGGCAGAAGCGCAGTTAAAAACATTTTCACCAGAAATCATTCCATTATTGCAAAGGGAAAATAAGCTTTCTTCGGAATATACGAAACTTGTAGCATCTGCAAAGATCATGTTTGAAGGAGAAGAAAGGACGCTTGCACAATTACAGCCATTTACGGAATCAAAGGACCGTGAAATGCGTAAAAAGGCCAATGATGCAAGATTTGGATTCTTTGCAGAGCATGAGGAAGAATTTGATTCTATTTATGATCAATTAGTGAAAGTTAGAGATGAAATCGCAAGAACTTTAGGATATAAAAATTTCGTCGAGCTTGGCTATTATCGTATGGCTCGTACTGATTATAATGCAGAAATGGTCGCTAAATTTCGCGATCAGGTGAAAGATTATATTGTACCACTTACGACAAAACTTAGAAAACGTCAGCAGGAACGAATTGGGGTTGACTCTTTAAAATTTTATGATGAAGGTTTTGAATTTACCTCGGGAAATGCTACACCAAAAGGTTCACCAGAATGGATTATTGAGAACGGCAAGAAAATGTATGCCGAACTATCCCCGGAAACGAATGAATTCTTTACGTTTATGAATGAAAAGAATTTGATGGATCTAGTAGCGAAAAAGGGTAAAGCAGGCGGCGGCTATTGTACGTACATTGAAAATTATCAATCGCCATTCATTTTCTCAAACTTTAATGGTACATCTGGAGACATCGATGTATTAACACATGAGGCTGGACATGCATTCCAAGTATACTCCAGTCGTCACTTCGAGATTCCTGAATACAATTGGCCGACATATGAAGCATGTGAAATTCATTCTATGAGTATGGAGTTCTTTACTTGGCCGTGGATGGAGTTATTCTTTAAGGAGGATACAGAGAAGTATAAATTTTCTCACTTGGGCAGTGCACTTCAATTCTTGCCTTATGGTGTTGCGGTAGATGAATTCCAGCATTTTGTTTATGAAAATCCAAGTGCTACACCTGCTGAAAGAAAACAAGCATGGAAAAATATCGAAGAAAAATATTTACCGCATCGTGATTATGATGACAACGATTACTTAAATCGCGGTGGATTCTGGCAAAGACAAGGTCATATCTATAATTCACCTTTCTACTATATTGATTATACTTTGGCACAAATTTGTGCATTCCAATTCTGGAAGAAATCACAAGAGAACCATGAGGAAGCATGGAAAGATTATCTGCATTTATGTAAACAAGGGGGAAGCAAATCTTTCACAGGTCTTGTTGCAGAGGCAAATCTTATTTCACCATTTGAAGATGGCTGTGTTGAATCAGTAGTGGACTCGATTCAAAACTGGCTTGAACAAGTGGATGACAAGAAACTTTAATATGTAAATAGAAGTTAAATAAGTAATAAAAAAGGAGAAAAGCGGATTTGCTTTTCTCCTTTTTATTATTTTGCAATAACACTAATTTTATCTTCGTTCATTACAGCCTTTAATGATTTTTGAGAAGGGTGTTCAAGAATATAATCAGTAATGCCATCTTCCAGTTGTTCTTGAATTACTCTGCGCAATGGTCTAGCACCGAAAGCGGGATGATAGCCCATTTCTGCAAGTTTTTCTTTTACCTCCTGTGTAATTTCGAGAGTTAATTGTTGTTCTTTTAATGTTTCATGAAGATCATTAAGCATAATATCAACTATCTTTAATAGGTGACCATTTTCTAATGGTTTAAATTCGATAATACTATCAAATCTGTTCAGGAATTCGGGTTTAAAGAAGCTTCCAAGGGAATCAAGAATACTTGCTTCTTTAATCGCTTCATTATTTCCAAATCCAACGTGGATAGGTTTCACTCCGATACCTGCATTACTTGTCATAATAATGACAGTATCTTTAAAGCTTACCGTTCTACCTTGGCTGTCTGTTAAGCGACCATCTTCTAAGATTTGTAAGAACATATGCTGTACATCAGGATGTGCCTTTTCAATCTCATCTAATAAAATGATGCTATATGGGTTATGACGTACTTTTTCTGTTAATTGACCAGCTTCTTCATGGCCGACATAGCCAGGAGGTGACCCAATTAATTTAGAGACACTGTGTTTTTCCATGTACTCACTCATGTCGAGCCGGATCATTGCATCCTTTGTGCCAAATAATTCTTCGGCAAGTGTCTTTGTTAATTCTGTTTTACCAACACCAGTTGGACCAACAAATAAGAAAGAACCAATTGGACGATTTTTTGATTTTAGTCCGGCGCGGCTCCTGCGAATGGCTTTTGCAACTTTGCGAACAGCTTCTTCTTGTCCAATAACTTTGCCAGCTAAATGGTCTTCAAGATATTTCATTTTTTCTTGTTCGTTAGCTTGAAGCTTACCAACAGGGATACCTGTTTTCTTCTCAATAATCTCTTGGATGTGAGCTGCTTCAACAATTGGTTTTTCACTTTCAGCATCTGAATTTAGTTGTTTTTCTAAATTTGCCTCTTCATCACGTAATTTTGCTGCGTCTTCATATTTCTCATTTTCAAGTGCAGTTTGTTTTGCATGATGAATTTCTTTTAATCGTGCGTGAATTTCATCTTTATTTAACACATTAACGGATAAGTTTAATTTCGAACCTGCCTCATCGATTAGATCAATCGCTTTGTCGGGTAAGTGACGGTCTTGAATATAGCGATGTGATAATTTTACAGCTGCCTCAATCGCTTCATCCGTATAAGCAACCCCATGGTATTGTTCGTATTTTGCTTTTAAGCCATTTAGAATTCGAACGGTTTCATCTAAAGAAGGCTCATTAACTTGCACTGGTTGAAATCTTCTCTCTAAAGCTGCATCTTTTTCAATTTGTCGGTATTCTTTTAAGGTAGTGGCTCCAATTACTTGTAATTCACCACGGGCTAGAGCTGGTTTTAGAATATTTCCAGCATCCATTGATCCTTCAGCAGATCCTGCACCGACAAGTAAATGAATCTCATCGATAAATAATAGAATATTTTTTCTAGTTTGAAGCTCTGCAATGAGCTGTTTCATTCGTTGTTCAAATTGTCCCCGTATCCCAGTATTAGCTACTAAAGATGCAACGTCCAATAAATATACTTCTTTATTTTTTAATTTTGCAGGTACATCATTTTCAGCTATTTTTAAGGCAAGACCTTCAGCAATGGCTGTTTTACCAACACCAGGCTCACCTATTAAGACAGGGTTATTTTTATTCCGACGATTTAAAATTTCGATAACACGTTTAATTTCTTCATCGCGGCCAATAACTGGGTCAATCAGGCCTGCCTTTGCCATATTGGTTAAATTACGGCCAAATTGGTCTAAGAAACCGCCGCCACCGTTTTTGTTTTCTGTCTTTACAGCAGAATTCATTTGATTTTCTGGGCCGGCAAAACCTTTTAAGAGATCGTCTATAGAACCGAATCCATTAAATCCTCCAAATCCATTCATATTAGGTACACCTCCAAAGGAATTACCAATCTTTGCTTTTTCTTGTTGAAAACATGTTGAACATAAATACATATCTTGCTGTTTTCCATTAATGTTTACATGTAATTGTATATTAGATTCATTTTGATGACATTTTTGACATAGCATATAAATCATTCCTCCTCCTTAAAGAAAGAATTGTAGTTTTCTTGCTTTTTGATATTGACTAACTTTGACTAAATGGTTAAAAAAGAAAGGCTTTTAATATTAAAACCTTTTTATCATTATAGTACTTTTAGACAAGGAAATGTTTGACCAAATTTGACCTTGTGAACTCAGTATACATCAGCTCAATAATTTTGTAAACTGTTTTTGACTATTTTTGACCAAATTTTTTTTCAGCGGATTTTATTATTATCTATACGATTTTCATTAATTACTTGTCTATTTTTGGTTGCTTGTACATATCTATTAATAGTGTCGTTCATTGAAAGGAGATGCAATGTGACTAAGTGGGTAGGTGCTTTTCAAGTTGCAGCTGTTTATGTTGGAACAGTGATCGGAGCAGGGTTTGCAACAGGCAAAGAAATTGTTGAGTTTTTTACTAAGTATGGATTTGTTGGTTTTTTAGCAATATTAGCAGCAGGATATTTATTTATCCTTCTTGGTTCAAAATTAATGATAAAATCTATTGAATTAAAAGCAAATTCATACGAAGAATTAAATGAATATTTGTTTGGACCAATATTAGCAAAAATTATGAACTTCTTTATGATGATTATGCTGTTAGGCGTTTGTGCTGTCATGCTATCTGGTGCTGGTGCTGTTTTTCAGCAAGAATTAGCTATTGATAAATGGGTGGGGGTTTATTTTACGATTGCTTTAACTATTATAGTAATGGCTGTGGGGACTAAAGGGATATTTGCAGTTAATACATTCGTTGTCCCTATTATGTTGTTATTTAATTTTATCGTTATGACAAAATCAATTACCCACCTGGAATTCGCTGAAAATTTTATTAATATTCCAGAGGAACTCCATTTATGGAAAGCGATAGTTTCTCCTTTTTCCTATGCAGCATTTAATTTATCGTTAGCACAAGCTGTCCTTGTTCCAATTGCTACGGAAGTGAATGATAAAAAAATAGTAAAGGCAGGAGGAATTATTGGCGGGATTCTTTTAACCATTATCTTGGTATCTAGTCATTTCACCCTTATAACGTTACCAAATGTGCAGCATTATGAGATTCCAATGGCTGCCGTAGTAAAAAGCTCTTTTATTGGTATTTACTTTATTTACGTTTTAATCATTTTCGGTGAAATTTTCACTTCATTGATTGGAAATATCTATGGATTGGAAAAACAATTTAGTAAATATATTTCCATTCATCGCGGATGGATATTTACATGTGTTTTAATTATTATCTATAGTTTGAGCTATTTTCATTACGGTACTTTGTTATCCTATTTGTATCCAATGTTTGGTTATTTTAGCTTATTATTTGTCTTTCTTCTTTGGTTTAAGCCATCTAAAACGCTTCATAAATAAAAAGAACCTAAGAAATGAACGGTCATTTCCTAGGTTCTTTTTATGATTAATTTCGGGATGCTGCGATAATTTTATAATTTTTATGATTTACAACTGTTTTTTCTTCTAAATCCAGGTCACGATAATTTTCCATGTACGTTAAATCAACTATAACAGAATTTTCATTTACCTTTTCAACAATCCCTTGTAATCCATCCCGGAATTCAATAAGATTTCCCACATCGGCTTTTTTCAATGCCATCTCCCCTAACTCAAAAAGGTAATTTTATAATTTTCAATTATCTTAGTTAACAGTTTGCACCATTTTTTAGAAAAATTCAAGATATTTTATTGCAAAAGTATTTCTCTTTATTTATTCAAAAATTCAATAAAGTGACAATATTTGTTTTAATTGTTATATTTTTAGTAAAGATTGATTGCAAACAAAGGGGGAAGCTATGTGAATGAATACATAGGAAAGCTAAAAAGTGAGATATCGAAAGTTATTATTGGAAGAGATAGTGAAGTTGATTTAATGATCATTGCTTTATTACAAGGAGGACATATATTGCTGGAAAGTGTTCCAGGAACGGGAAAAACTTTATTGGCAAAAGCATTTGCCAACTGTTTAAATGTTGAATTTAAACGCATTCAGTTCACTCCTGACGTGTTACCAACCGATGTTACTGGAATTCACTATTTTAATCCAAAATCTCAGGAGTTTGAACTAAAATCTGGTCCAGTTATGACCAATATTTTACTTGCAGATGAGATAAACCGCGCTACGCCGAGAACTCAATCAAGCTTACTGGAGGCTATGGAGGAAAGGCAGGTAACGATAGATGGAGAAACATTATCCATTTCAGAGCCTTTTATGGTAATAGCTACACAAAATCCTGTGGAATCACAGCAAGGAACTTTTCCATTGCCAGCTGCTCAGCTTGACCGATTTTTTATGAAGCTGTCCATTGGCTTTCCTTCTTTTGAAGAAGAAAGAGAGATTTTAAGAAAACATTTGGTGGAAAATGGTTTAAGTAAACTTGAATCTGTATTGCACCCTGAACAACTGAAGGAAATGCAAAACGAGGTGAAACATATCCAAGTTCACGATGATATTGAGAAATATATCATTTTAATTGCAAAGGCAACAAGAGAACATCAAGCCATTGAGTTTGGGATGAGCCCAAGAGCAAGCCTCGCCTTGCTCAGAGCAAGCCAAGGCCATGCTTTCGTTCACGGCAGGAATTTTGTCGTTCCGGATGATGTTAAAGCCGTAGCACCCAATATCATCAAACATAGGCTCCATCTCACAATAGAGGCATCATTAACAAAGACCGTGGATGATATACTAGCCGATGTACTTAACTCTGTTTCAGCCCCGGTTGAAATGGAGTATACGAAATGATTTGGAAAAAAGAAATTATCCAAGAAAAAAATGTCTTAATCATTACTCAGTTAATGATCCTATTTTTGCTCTTATCGTTTTTTGTTGGTTCAACTCCCATCTTATTTTTGTTTATTCTCGGTTGCTTCATATTTTTTATGAGTTATCTATACTTAAATCTAGTCGGAAATAATTTACTATTACAAAATGAAACGACTACTGTTCGGTTAAATCTAAAAGATACGGATGAATGGAAATTTTCCCTCGTAAATAAAGGTATGCCAATTTTAAAAGGTAATCTGCGAATTTGTTTTACTAATAAGGTAGAACCAATTAATCATTCATTTATTGATGTACGTTCTATAGTGGAGGTCAATATCCCTTTTAAAGCATGGCGTGATGAACAAGTGGATATAATCATCCCAGTAAAAGCTATGAGGAGAGGAGTTTCTAGAATCCATCATATAGAAGTGAGAATACCACATTTATTTGGAACAGGATTAGTAATTCTAGAGCATAGAAAGATGTTAGGATCAAAAAAACTGGTACTTCCTGAGAGAAAACCTGTTAAAACATCCAAAAAAGAAGTTAATTTTTTACAGGGGAATCAATATACTCAAACATCTATATATTTTGATCCACTACAACCCATTGGGACAAGAGAGTATCAAAGCGGAGATCCATTTCCGTATATTCATTGGAAAGCCAGTGCAAGAACACAGCATTTGCAAACCAAAGTGTTTTCACCAATTGGAGCAAGAACTTGGTTATTGCTTTTAAATGTGGATGGAATGAAAACAGATATAGAAACTAGTATTAGTCATTGTGCATATCTCATTGATTATGCAGTGAGAGAAAATATTCCCTTTGCCTTAGCAATAAATGTTACGACTTTTGGACAATCTTTGTATTATTTTTTAAACGAAGGAGAGGGCAGAGGACAGCGGCAACAAGCCTTTGATTTATTAGCTCTTTTATCATTAGCTTCCTTTACCATTCCATATCATTTAATGATAAAGGATGTAATGCAAAGAGGAATTCCTTATCCATATGTTATTCATATAGGAAGTATAGAACCTTCTGCATATGAATCCCTAATGGGTTTTGGTAAAAAGGGGTCTTTGGTCTTTTCAGTGAAATCAATAGGGAATCAAGGGGCAATGGAACTATGGAAGTAAATTTAACGACAAAAATTCAAATGAACGTTCTGAAAATTTTTGAAATTCAAAGGCTATTTCTTAGTGACGCTATTATCTTTGCACTCGTTCAATATTCGATTCCACAAATAAAAGGGAATGGTTCAATTAGTTGGAGTATTTTAGGAATATTATTTATGGTATCCTTAACTACTTTGCTATTTTCACAGGGAATTGAAAAACGATTTTCGAAAGCTTTCTATTTGTGCTCCATTCCAATCATCATTATTGGCACGTGGTTAGGGGACATACCGACTTTTGAAATATTTCTATTATTTATCTTTTCACTTTGGAGACTTAAGGTTCTATTTACCGAAGATGGTGATGAGGATTCTGAAAATATACTGAGCAGTCGACTATTAGCAACCATTCTAATTTTTATTGTCTGGTATTTCATAGGATATATATCAGGGCAGAAATCACGTACTTTATTGATCATATTCCCAATCCTTCAAATATTTCTTTATTCATATGGGACATTTTTAAAAAGGTTTATTCAAAGTTCTTCTTTATCGAAAAAAACACTTGTTACTTTTAGCTGTCTTCTCATTATTATTCCCATTGTTCTCTCAATAGCTGTTTCATTTATAGCAAGTTTCATTAAAGATGGACTCTCAATAGTTTTTGATAAAGTTTTTTGGTTTATTATTACTTTATTTAGTCCTCTAATAAATTTAATAAATCAATACTTTGAAAACGGATATGCTGAATATGATAATCGTTTAGTAAATTATTCAAAAAAACGATTCGAACTCAGAATGCCGGAAAGTAATGAAGGGAAGCTTTTTGAAAGTTTACAAACCGAACACTACAATTTTTATATCATGCTTGGGGTTATTATTATAGCTTTTATTGTTTTTACGTTTGTTTTGCACTTTAAAAAAAGAAAGGTCAAAAATGCGAAGGTAGGAAATAAAAGCACACAGAATACTATTCATAAGCTATTGGATAAACAAAATAAAACTATAATTTATCCAAGCTATTATTCCAAATCTACAGAGAAAATCCGAAAATATGTCCTTGAATTGGAACGTTTTGCTGTTAAGCAAAAATTGGATAGAAGTGGGGCGGAATCTGTTAGAGGTTGGTTAAATCGTCTAAATATTCAAGTTTCAGAAAAATGGTTAGCCATTTATGAAAATGTTCGATATGGTTCCATTCAAGTTACGGAAAATGAAGTAGAGCAATTTAAATTGGAAATGGAACTTATTAAAAATAAGATGAAGAAGTACGATAAAGAATAAAATTATGGAGTTATTAGTCATAACTTATAATGAACAGGAAATATTAACCTTGAGCAATTGGATTGTATTCTAACTTTTAGGGTGATATTCTTTTTATGAGTGCTCAAAAAATGATTTGATTAGTTTATGAAGAAACTGAGAGAATATTTTATGAATGCAGAATCTTGTTTTTTATGTCTTTCTATAGCTAAATGATTGACGAATGAAGCAAGGTAGATTATTTTTTATGAAGTAGAACTTTAATTTATTAATGTAAAGGAGAAATTAAAATGGTAGAAAAACAATTTAAAGTAGTAGATGCAACAGGAATTCATGCTCGTCCAGCAACACTATTAGTACAAACAGCTAGCAAATTTGATTCTGAAATTCAACTTGGATATAACGGTAAACAAGTAAATCTAAAATCAATTATGGGTGTAATGTCTTTAGGTATCGGGAAAGATGCACAAATTACAATCAGCGCAACTGGCAGCGATGAACAAGATGCATTAAATGCTCTTGAAGATTTATTGAAAAAAGAAGGTTTAGCAGAATAATGTCAACCATTTTAAAAGGGATTGCAGCATCAAACGGTATAGCGATTGCAAAGGCATACCGTTTGGTTGAGCCCGATCTGTCATTTTCTAAGAAAACAATTGAAGATACAGACGGAGAGATTGCCCGCTTTAGAGCAGCTATGGATGCTGCAAAATCAGAATTAGAAGTTATTCGTGAGCGTGCAGGATCTGAACTAGGTGCAGATAAAGCTGCCATATTTGATGCTCATCTATTAGTTTTAAACGATCCAGAACTTATAGCACCCATCGAAGATAATGTTAAGAACAACAAACTAAACGCTGAGAGTGCATTAAAAGAGACAACTGATATGTTCATTACCATGTTTGAACAAATGGATAATGAATACATGAGAGAACGCGCTGCAGATATTCGCGATGTAACTAAGCGTGTGCTTTCTCATTTATTAGGAGTGAAAATTCCTAATCCAAGTATGATTTCAGAAGAAGTAATAATTGTAGCAGAGGATTTAACGCCATCTGATACTGCCCAATTAAATCGTGACTTTGTAAAAGGCTTTACAACTAATATTGGTGGACGAACTTCCCATTCCGCTATAATGGCAAGATCCCTTGAAATTCCAGCGGTAGTTGGAACGAAGACAGCTACAGAGGATATTCAAAATGGAGATTTAATTATTGTTGATGGACTAAACGGGGAAGTACATATTAATCCAACTCCTGAAATTGTGGACCAATATAAAAAAGAACATGAACGTTACGAAACTCAAAAGGCAGAATGGGCTAAACTTGTGAATGAAAAGACTGTGTCAAAAGATGGTCAACATGTTGAGCTTGGTGGAAATATTGGTACTCCAAATGATTTAAAAGGCGTTCTTGCTAATGGCGGAGAGGCAATCGGTCTTTACCGTACAGAATTTTTATATATGGGAAGGGATCAGCTTCCTACCGAAGATGAACAATTTGAGTCATATAAGGCAGTACTAGAAGGAATGAATGGAAAACCAGTAGTGGTTCGTACCCTTGATATTGGTGGGGACAAAAAACTACCGTATTTAAATCTTCCAGAAGAAATGAATCCATTCCTAGGTTTCCGTGCAATAAGATTATGCCTTGAAGAGCAAGATATGTTCCGTACACAGCTCCGTGCCTTACTTCGTGCAAGTGTTTATGGGAATTTGAAAATTATGTTCCCGATGATTTCCACAATTAATGAGTTCCATCAAGCAAAACAAATATTATTGGACGAGAAGGAGAAGTTAGTGAACAGTGGTACCAGCGTTTCCGATAATATTGAGCTTGGAATCATGGTGGAAATTCCTTCTACTGCGGTTATGGCTGATCAATTTGCTAAAGAAGTTGATTTCTTCAGTATTGGTACAAATGATTTGATTCAATATACAATGGCAGCTGACCGTATGAATGAGCGTGTTTCTTATTTATACCAACCATATAACCCTGCAATATTAAGATTGGTAAAAATGGTAATAGACGCGTCTCATAAAGAAGGAAAATGGACAGGCATGTGTGGAGAAATGGCTGGGGATGAACTTGCTATTCCAATTTTACTTGGTCTTGGATTGGATGAATTCTCCATGAGCTCTTCATCTATTCTTAAAGCAAGAGCACAAATTAAAAATCTTTCCAAGGCAGAAATGGAAAAGCTTGCTGAGCAAGTTCTTCAACTGCAAACAACTGAAGAGGTTTTAGAGGTTGTAAAAAAAGCAACTCTTTAGTCATAAAATTGTAATATAAGTTTAGGTTTGAATAGGGAAAATTGGTGGAATAGATAAGTATCTCAAGTAATTGTGCATAGTTGAGTGGTATGACTGTTACAAGCTTGGGTTAACCATTTCTTTCCTATTTTTTCCCCCTTTATTTTTCCGGATGATATCATCCGGATTTTTTTATTTTTTAGCTTTTATAATGAAACTTATCTGATAGTTCATTTATAATGAAATCGAGACAAACTATTTTTAAAGGAGGTTTTAATCATGGAATTGGGTTTAAAAGGGAAGACGGCTCTCGTGGTTGCTTCGAGTCAAGGCTTGGGGAAAGCAATTGCTGCTTCATTAGTGAATGAAGGGGTAAATGTTATGCTTGCAAGTCGTAATGAAGAACAGCTGCAAAGTGTTGAACATGAACTTTCTGCTCTCCGAAAGGGTAAAGTTAGACATATTCGTTGTGATATAACAAAGCCTGTGGAAATTCGCAATATGGTAGAGTATACAAAAAATGAATTTGGCCGTTTAGATATATTGATCAATAATGCCGGAGGACCTCCTGCAGGGAATTTTGAGGAAATGACAGATGAGCATTGGCAAAACGCATTTGAATTAAATCTTTTATCTTACATAAGAATTATTCGTGAGGCATTGCCATTATTAAAAGTGAACGGTGGAAAAATTATTAATATTGCATCTTCCTCTATAAAGGAACCGATTCCAGGTTTAATTCTTTCTAATACTTTTAGAACGGGAATAGTTGGATTATCGAAAACACTCGCATCTGAATTAGCGCCTTTTAATATTTTGATAAACACAGTAGGACCGGGAAGAATTGCCACGGATCGAGTGAAGCATCTAGATGAGATAAATGCATCAAAGAACGGTATATCTCGAGATGAAGTGGAAAGATTTGAAAAGCAGTTGATTCCATTGCAAAGATATGGGCAACCGGAAGAATTTGCTAACGTTGTTACCTTTTTAGTTTCTGATGCAAATTCCTATATGACAGGGAGTAGTTTTCTTGTAGATGGAGGTAAGATTAAGGCCATTTAATAATAAATACGGAGGGATTCCTTTGGAAAAAACAATTGGATTTATCGGAACCGGTGTAATGGGAAAAAGTATGGTTCAGCACCTGCTCAACAATAGCCACTCAGTTTACATATATAATCGATCAAAAGACAAAGCACTAGACTTAATAGAAAATGGAGCTGTTTGGTGTGAAAGCCCCAAGGATGTTGCACAACAGGCAGACATTATTTTCACGATTGTCGGTTATCCTTATGATGTAGAAGAGGTCTATTTCGGAAGCGATGGCTTGCTGCCACATGGGAAATTCAATAGTGTTTTTATTGATATGACAACATCTACTCCAACACTTGCGAAAAAGATTTACGAAGAAGGTAAAAAGAAAGGAATACAAGCATTGGATGCACCGGTTTCTGGAGGAGATATAGGAGCTAAGAACGGTACTTTGACAATAATGGTCGGTGGAGACGAGCAAACTTTCACCGATATTCTTCCAATCATATCTTGCTTTGGGCAAAACATCGTATATCAGGGAACAGCTGGCAGCGGTCAACACACAAAAATGTGTAACCAAATCGCCATTGCTACCAATATGATCGGTGTCTGTGAAGCGTTGGTTTATGCTAAAAAAGCAGGACTAGATCCGGAAATCGTATTAAAATCTATTAGTGCTGGTGCTGCAGGGAGCTGGTCTTTAAGTAATTATGTGCCAAGAATTCTTTCGGGCGACTATTCACCTGGATTTTTTATTAAGCATTTTATAAAGGATATGAAAATAGCGCTTGAGGAAGCGGAAAAAATGAACTTGCCACTGCCAGGTCTGGCGTTGGCGAAACAAATGTATGAAGAATTAGCAGAGCAAGGTGAAGAGAACAACGGAACACAGGCCTTAATAAAATATTGGGATCAGTTTGAATAAAATCTCCTTTCCTCCTAACAATAGAAATGAATGGCTGGAATAGGAGGAGATATAGATGGCAAAACGTACGAAGAAAAACGATGCTGACCAAAAGAATAAAAAGGGCTTTGATTCTGCAGTACTGAATGAGGAATTTGCTCATGAAATGGGAAGTGCTGCAACCAATAAAATCCATAAGGATAAAGCGAAAAAAGAAAAGGCTGCTAAGAATAATGGCAAGTACAAGGGTCAATAAATAAAAAGTGTCCAATTGGACACTTTTTATTTAGTTTTTTAAATAGTTTTCTAACCGATTTAATCCTTCCGAAAGTTTTTCCATCGAGCAGGCATAGGAAAGTCTGAAATATCCTTCCCCAAACTTGGAGAAAGCACTTCCTGGCACCACGGCGACTTTGTTTGTATGCGCCAAATCGACAGCGAAATCAAATGATGGCATTTGATATTTTTCAGGAATTTTGACGAAAAAGTAAAAAGCTCCATCCGGTTTTACATATTCCAACCCCATTTTTGTTAGTCTTTCACAAACAAAATCGCGTCTTTTTACATATTCGATGCGCATAGGTTCAGCATCATTATAGCCATTTGTAAGTGCTTCAAGTGCTGCCATCTGCGAAATGGAGGAAACGCATGAAACATTGTATTGATGGACCTTTAAAATATGTTTGGAGATATTTTCAGGAGCAAATAAGAAGCCTATTCTCCAGCCTGTCATCGAATGTGATTTCGATAATCCGTTAATGATAATGGTTTGATCCCTTAAATCAGTTGCGATAGAATAATGCTTATTTTCATATACTAATTCACTATATATTTCATCCGCAATAACAAAGATATCTTTTCCTTTAAGAAGCTTAGCTATATCCTTTAAATCGTGTTCTGTTAGGCTTACACCTGTTGGATTGGATGGATAAGGTAAAATAATGCATCTAGTTTTATCGGTTAGATAGGGTTCTATTTTTTCTGCAGTCAGTTTGAATTGGGAGTCCCTTGTATCTACATGAACTGGTACTCCTCCTGTCATTCTTATAATGGGTTCATATCCAGGATATATGGGGCCTGGTAAAATTACTTCACTACCTTCTGCTAGTATAGTTCTTAAAGAGACATCTATCGCTTCACTTGCACCAACTGTGACAATGACTTCTTTTTCGGGATCATACTCCAAGTTATATTTATGTTTAACAAAATTATTTGCCGCATTTCGTAATTCTAAATAGCCGGCATTATGTGTATATGTAGTAAAATCCTGTTCGATGGCTGCTATTCCTGCTTGCTTCACATGAGGAGGTGTCTGAAAATCAGGTTGTCCTATAGTAAGAGAAATCATATCTTCCACACCACTGACCATATTGGAAAATTTCCGAATGCCGGATATCTCTATATTTAAAACTCTTTTATTAAGTAAGTGTTCCACTTATTTTCCATCCTTCCAATTAATCTTTCTTCTATATTACCACGTATTGAAAGTTTGTTTTTATATTTTTGCTATAAAGCTGTTTTGCATTAAAAAAATTTAATAACAGAAGAACACGTCTCTTCATTTTCGTGTTATATTTACAGTATTGATAGTTACGAAGGGAAGTAGCATAATGACATTGGAAAATGATGTTTTATTGGAAAGTTATACAGACGAAATGGAGATAATAGAATTTCAATTAAGAAACAATAAATTCGGAATTGACGTTATTAAAGTAAAGGAAATTATTCAGCCTTTGCCTGTTACGTATGTACCTCATGCGCATCCATACATGGAAGGGATTGTTCAACTGAGGGGAGAGGTTTTGCCAGTAATTGACTTAGCAAAGGTACTGAATATAGATCAGAGTGAAGATGAGTTAAATGAGAAATATATTGTTTCCGAGTTTAAGCAAGGAAAAGTGATTTTTCATGTACATGAGGTTAGTAAAATTCATCGAATTTTGAGGGATCAGATAGAATTGCCTGATGAAATGGTCGCAAGTAGTGGAAAGCAAGTAATAGGTATAATAAAAAACGCAGACAATATGATATTAATGCTTGATTACGAAAGTATTATTTCAGAAATGAATCCAGCTGCAACCAACTGAGTTCGCTCAAAAAAAGAAGAGCATCGAAATGCTCTTCTTTTTTTTTATCCTGGAAGTATTAATGGTAACTATCTCCAAGCCTTTTAAAAATCGGTCTTTCTGTACGCGGTTTTCGTCTAAGGGTACGGGAACTATTCATCTCCCTTAAGCCGGTATATGTCTGTAATAATTGCTTAGCCTGATTTAAAGGCATTTGGCATTTTGGATTCCGTGTATAGCGATCTAACTTTCCGAGATGAGGAAGTGTTTTAAAGTCTTCTTTTGTCGGGGGAATATGAAACGAATAATCACCGCATTGTACAAGAACATCTGATTGCTGCTGACTATATTTTGGATTATCAGAAAAATGAAGACCTACTTTTTTTGCTTTTCCTTCTTGAACCATTTTCTCAATTGCTTCTCTTTTTAATTTATATAAAAACTTTGGATTTATGGCTGTCTTTGCATGCCGATTTACAGTGAAAATAGCATGTGAGAGGTTTAATATAGAAGGTGGTAATGGAGCGGAAGAGTGTGAATTCAAAAAAACGAACTCCTTTCCATTGTGAAATAATTTTGAAATTGATTAATTTTATTATACTACTATTTCGAGGGATTGGAAAGGCTCTCTCCAAAGTAATAAATGTTTTGTGAAAATATCATCAATTTATTGACAGGACAATTATGACCAATTTATAGTTATGGGTGTTAACAGTTTAGGGGGTGAACTATATTTGGAAAGGGATAAAATAAAAACTTTAATAAAAAGATATGAAGATGTATATTTATTTGCTACAAAAAGAATATCTTCTCTAATATCTGATATGGTGTTGGAGGATCTTTCTATTGAACAGTATTCCATGCTTAGAATTATTTATCATCAAGGGCCGCTTCGAGCGGCAGAATTAACAGAACAATTATGTGTTCATAAAAGCGCTATTACTGCTAAGGTAGATAAATTAGAAAGTAAGGGCTTTATTTCAAGAGAAAGAGATCAATCCGATCGCAGAAATGTATACATAACCGTTACAGAAGAAGGTAAAAAGATTTGTGAAAAAGTAGAATTAAAAATAGAAAAGTTTGTCGAGCAATACTTAGAAGAGCTTGATACTGAAGACTTGGAACTATTTATCAATCTTTATGAAAAGATAACCAATATCATTCAGAAATCAAAGGAGGTAGAGTAATGAATGAAGTATGTTGTTCGGTTTAGATGGCTATTGTTAGTTTTTTGGGTGGTGATGGCAGCTGTTCTCGTCTGGCAATCTCCAAATATGGAGAAACTTGTTAGAGAAAAAGGCCAGATTACTGTACCAGATGGTTATCCATCTGAATTAGCTTCTGAAATAAAAAAACAACACACAAGTGAAAAAGGTGGATCAGAATCCTTTATTATTGTATTTCACGATAATGTAAAATTGAACTCTAGTCAAATCCGAAGTATTCATACAACCATTCAGAAAATACAAGATAAAAAACAAGAATTTAATGTAAATGGAGTTACAACTCATTTTGACCAACAAGAGTTAAAGAATCAATTAGTATCAAAAGATGGTAAAACCATACTAGCCATACTCGATGTGAATTTAGGAAATAGGGATATTAGCAGCATCAGAGATAAACTGGAGAAGGCTATCTCTACTCCTAATGTTGAGACGTTGATGACAGGAAATGGGCTAATTAATGAAGATGTTGTGATTAGTTCGCAAAAAGGACTTAAGAAGACGGAATTAATTACTGTAGCCTTTATCCTAATTGTTCTTATTCTTGTGTTTAGATCCATAGTAGCTCCAATCATTCCTCTAATAACGGTTGGATTAACTTATTTAGTAAGTCAATCGGTTGTTGCGTTTTTGGTAGAAAAAGTAAATTTTCCATTATCGAATTTCACACAGATTTTTTTAGTCGCCGTTTTATTTGGAATAGGAACAGATTACTGCATCTTATTACTAAGTCGTTTTAAGGAAGAATTATCAAAGGGAAACGAAGTGGTTCCAGCGATTATAACCACTTACAGAACTGCAGGGAAAACAGTTTTGTTTAGTGGAATTGCAGTTATGATTGGCTTTGCATCCATAGGTTTTGCGAGCTTTAAGCTATATCAATCTGCATCTGCAGTTGCTGTAGGAGTAATATTTCTTCTTTTGGCTCTGCTATCCATTGTTCCTTTTTTTATGGCAACGCTTCGAAAGGTCATTTTTTGGCCACTTAAAGGAAATATTTCTCATTCTGAAAGTAGGCTGTGGGGATGGGCAGGGAACTTGGCCATTACACGTCCTTTCATCGCACTTGGGATTGTTGCTATTATTACAATTCCATTATTAATAAGCTATAATGGAAAACTTTCTTTTAATTCCTTGGATGAACTTGGGAATGACTATGAATCAGTTCAGGCATTCAATATTGTTTCGGACAGTTTTGGATCTGGGGAAATAATGCCGGTTACCGTGTTCCTGGAAAATGATGAATCGATGAAATCTAAGGAATATTTGGGATTAATAGAAAATATCAGCCGTGATTTATCCAAGGTAGATCATATCGAAAAGGTGCGCAGTGCTACACGTCCTGTTGGAGATGTGATGAAAGAATTATATGTAAGAAATCAAGCTGGTACTATCAGTGAAGGAATTGGGAAAGGAACGAAGGGCATCGGAGATATAAAATCCGGCTTGGATACCGCTGCTAAGTCTTTAAGCAAAAATGAACCAAAACTCAAAAGCGTAACAGCAGGTATTGGTAATCTTCAGTCGGGAACAAAATCATTACAGTCAGGTATCACAGATTTACAAACGGCGCTTGAGCAAATAGAAAATGGGATTCGTAGTGGATCAAATGGAGCTTATAATTTAAAGAATGGAATTATCAAGGCCCGCCAACAAACCTACACATTAAAAGCTGGAGTAAATCAGCTGCTGATAAACTATCAAAAGATGCATCGAGGAATTCAGCAATTGCAGACTAATTATAACCAATTATCTAATGGAATAACCTCCATCCAAAATAGTCTAGTTAATTTAAACAACCATTTTGTCCAGCTAGAATCCAAATATAGTGAACTGAAAGAGGATCTGGACTATCAAACCATTAAGCATACGGTACAAGGAGCTACTCAGAGCCTTGAGGGAAGCAGTGGAGCAATGATTCAATTAAATAAAAATCTGTCAACCATTAATGATGGTTTTCAGCAATCTAATAAAGGCTTAAGTGATGTTTTATCCGGAATATCCAAATTTGCAAAGGGATTTGATCCAATAATAGCTGGATTAGACCAATTGGAATCAGGTATAACTAAGGCAGCTGATGCTCAAGCCCAGGTTATTCAAAAGCTTCCAGATGTTTCAAATGGATTAGAAAAAATTGCAGATGGCCAATCACAGCTGCAAAAAGGGTTTGGGTCTATTGACGGGCAACTGTCAGAGCTGACAAATGGACTTCAACAAAGTACAGACGGATTAGGGAAAATTGAGTCAGGATTAAATGATGCTAGTAACTATTTAAGTAAGATGGCAGTTGATACTAATCAATCAGGTGTATATATTCCAGATGAATTATTAACCAATACTGATTATCAAACGGCATTAAATACTTATATTTCGAAAGATGGGAAAATGACAAGTTTTGATTTAATCTTGAATCAAAATCCTTATTCAAATGAAGCAATGCGGACGATTAAGCATATAAATCAAGCGTTAAAAACTTCATTAAAAGGAACGAAACTAGAAAATGTCCATATAGGGATATCAGGTGTTACAAGTATGAATCGCGATTTGAATAATATGTCTAATGCAGATTACAGTAGAACAGTTATGTTCATGCTTGCAGGAATAGGGATTATCCTAATCATTCTTTTGAGGTCTCTTATCATGCCGATTTACTTAATATTATCTTTATTACTAACCTATTATTCTTCTATTGCAATGACAGAGTTGGTATTTGTTCATATTCTTGGATACTCCGGAATTAGCTGGGCGGTTCCATTTTTCGGATTTGTTATATTAATGGCATTGGGAATTGATTACTCTATCTTTTTAATGGATCGGTTCACAGAATATCGAAATTTACAAGTAAGAGAAGGTATTTTAATAGCGATGAAAAATATGGGGACTGTTATTATCTCGGCTGCGATTATACTTGCAGGAACATTTGCAGCAATGCTTCCATCAGGTGTAATGTCATTATTGCAAATTGCTACTCTAGTTTTAACTGGGCTATTATTTTATGCCTTCATAGTGCTTCCTCTATTTGTTCCCGTAATGGTAAAAGCAATAGGAAAAGTAAATTGGTGGCCATTTATATCGAATAAATAGAAAATAATATATATCCTTTATTTTAGTGTCAGACTCTTATAAAATGGATGAGTCTGACATTTTTTGTGGGTATTATATTTTTTAAACAAAAGGCATTGATATCAAGATGTAATTAGTTAAAATTAATTATTTTATCTTTCGTTCTATTCGTTTATACTGATAATTAGTAAAATAGACATAAATAGATAAATAGTGACAATTTTTTTGAATAGAAGAGGACCTGGGGATAAAAAGGGATGGTTATATGAAGCAGACAAATAGGATACATACAAAGAAAGAATTGGTACATCCTGAAAGTACACATGAAGAAAAAATGCTTCGTGATATTTTCTTGCATCAAATTTCAGATATGGTTTTTATCATGAAAGTAGAACCTGGTCCAAAGTTTCGATATGTATTTGTAAATCAAAAAGGACTGGATCATGCAAATCTTAAGGAAGAGCATATTGGCTGTCTTATGGAAGAAGTATTGCCGGAAGAAACTGCCGCTCATTTAAATATATATTATCAACAAGTTTTAGAAACAAATGAAACGGTCATTTTTACCGATTATATTCAAGTTAATGAAAATGAAAACAGAATGTTTGAATCCCGTCTTACTGGAATAAATGATCAAAATGCTATTTCCTATATTGTTGGCATTACGCGTGATGTTACAGATTTAATTGAAACAAGACAAAAATATCAATCCTTAGTGGATCATAATATGGACACCATTTTTTCTGTTAATAAAAACGGTAGAATAGTAAGTGCAAATCCTGCAAGTATGAAGATGATCGGTTATACAGAAGAAGAACTTATTAATCGATCTATTTACGAATTAATAGATAAGAGCGGTGTTCGGGAAATATTCAGAGTAATGTCTAACACGCTATCTGGAGAGCCCCAGGAAACGAATGACTGCACATTTATTAATAAATATGGGGTTAAGTTATATGCGCAGCTAAAAACGGTTCCTATTGAAATAAATGGTGAAATTCAAGGAATATATGTCATCATTCGTGATACTACAGAGCAATGGCGAACAAACGAAAAGATGAATTATATGGCGATGCACGATCATTTAACTGGATTGTGGAACCGTCCTGCTTTATTGGAGCATCTACAAGCGGAAATTACGAAATCAATGATTAAAGAACAGGAATTTGCTATTTTTTATATCGACTTAGATCGCTTCAAATATTTTAATGATACTTTAGGACACCAAGCAGGGGATGAATTGTTAAAGCAAACTTCCGACCGATTATTAACCTTAAATGTTCCGTATTATCGTGTATATCGTTTAGGTGGAGACGAATTTGTCATTATTATGCCGCGAACAAAGAAGAAGGAAGCGGATCGTGTTGCAGGGAATATCCTTGCATTGTTTCATGAACCATTTAATATCTATGATCAAGACTACTACTTGACACCATCCATTGGAATTAGTCTTTTTCCCGAAGACGGGATCGACGCTGAAAGTTTGATTAAAAATGCTGACAGTGCACTCATACAGGTGAAAGAAAAAGGGAAGGGACATTATCGTTTTTATCGCACCGAAATGAGTGAAGCATTTCCAAACTACATATTAATGGAATCACATTTACGAAAAGCAATTGAGAAAAACGAATTTATTATGCACTATCAGCCGCAAGTCAATTTACTTGACGGCAATATTAAGAGTTTTGAAGCTTTGATTCGTTGGAATAACCGTATATTTGGTTTCGTCTCTCCTGCGCAATTTATACCATTAGCAGAGGAAACAGGTTTAATAATCTCGATTGGTGAATGGGTTATTAACACAGTTTGCGAACAACTGTCGATTTGGAGAAAGAAGGGTTTTGAAGATATTCGTGTTGCCATTAATATCTCACCAAAACAATTGCTGGATCCAAACTTGCCATCTGCTATTAAGAAGGCATTGTTATTTTATAATTTACCGCCATCCTCCATTGAAATAGAAGTCACCGAAGGGGCAATGGAAGATACGAAGAATGCTCTAACTATGTTGAAACGTTTGAAAGATATTGGACTAGTAATTTCTGTTGATGATTTTGGTACTGGTTATTCTTCATTAAATTATTTGAAAAAATTTCCGATAGATATTATTAAGATAGATCAGTCATTTGTAAAAGAAATACAAGTAAATGAGAAAGATGCTGCCATTACCAAAACAATTATCAATCTTGCCCATAATCTAGGAATGGAGGTAATTGCAGAGGGTGTAGAGGAAAGCGATCAGGTACAATTCCTCATCTCTGCCCAATGTCTTAAAGCGCAAGGCTTTTATTTCAGCCGTCCGGTAAGTGCGGATGAAATAGAAAAAAATGTACTATGTGTATAATATAGATTTCATTCCTAATCATAGTATAACCGCTTCTAAAAAATGGAAGCGGTTATTTTTGTCTCTGTTCTGATTGCAAAAAGAAGACTGTTATTTCGGGTACGGATAAAAAACGAAAAGGTAATCGAGTTGTTCCTAGACCACGATTAACATATAAAAAAAGGGGTGCATTTTTATTTATAAGATATTGTCCTTCAATATATCTTCTTCCATATGGAGGAGTAACCAATGGCCCATAAAACGGTAATTTTACTTGTCCGCCATGGCTATGTCCGCTTAATTGAATGTCTGCACCAATAGCAGATGCTGCATCTGCCATATCCGGTGCATGGGATAGGAGAATAGAAAAAGCATTTGTGGGTATCCCCTTGAGTGTTCTTGGAATATCAGGTTTTCCTAACATAGCATCATCAATTCCTGCAATATAAATTTTATTGCCGTCCTCTAATTCAACCGAAGCTGTTTGATTTCTTAAGACGTAAAAGTTTGCATCTTTCATCATTTGCAAATATATTTCTGTACCATAACCACCATGGTCGTGATTTCCATAAACCGCAAACTTTCCATAGGGTGCTTTTAATTGTTGTAATGTATTGCAAAGTTCTTTTTTGAAGGGATACTGATTTGGTTTGTCCATTAAATCGCCTGTGAAAAAAATAATATCCGGTTGCAAATTATTTATAGTTGCTATATGTTTTTTTAATTGTTCCAAATTATACTGAAAACCAAGATGTGTATCACTAAATTGAACGATTTTACAGCCATGAAAGCTTTTCGGAATGTTCTTATGCTGTATTGTAACTTGATTTATTTCTAGACGATGGGGTTCGAGATAACGGCTGTAAAAATATCCGCCATAACTAAAGCCAATTAATGCCAAGAAATACCTAATTGTATTTAACAAGAACCGTCTTCGGGATATGGGATTACTCATTTTTTTTCATGAAGCCACATAAAATATTTGATAAGTTTTCCATTTGAATCGCGATATGCTTCTCTCCTTCACGCCTTATCTATTGAAATCTTAAATATTTAAATGTATATTCTATTTATATTGCGATGTTAAATGAATAATAATTTATAAGATAGAAAAGTTTTAGAAATATCGTGAATAGATAGGAAAGGGGTTATTTTCATGCAGAAACATGAGCATATGGACGTTTTCTTTTTACCGACAAGGTCCGGAATGATAAAAATCTATTCATACGGTTTTTCATCTGGCGAATCATGGGGTCAGGTTTTTACTGAATACAATGATATTACGGTATCTGTTAAAGGATATAATCAAAAGAAGGCAATTATTAAATCGATTTCTAGATTAAATGATTCATTGCTTAATAAAAATAGAGATAAGTAGAGATCAAAAAAGGGTTATGAAGCCCTTTTTTTGCATCTAAAGAATTTGAATATTTTTAAACTTCCGGTTTCATGTTAAAATGAAGGGAGATAAACAATCAAAAAAATGAATGACTAATCATTCATTAGTGAAGGGGGAGGAAATGAATGAAGGATCAAGTAGTGATTATCACAGGTGGTTCAAGTGGAATGGGGAAATATATGGCTAAGAGGTTTGCAGAGGATGGTGCAAAGGTTGTAATTACTGGCAGAGATGCTGGAAGACTGCAAACGGTGAAAGAAGAGTTAGAGAAAATACATTCAAATATTCTTACTGTTCAAATGGATGTAAGAAAACCAGATGATGTACAACGTATGGTTGAGGATACGCATAACCGTTTTGGAAATATTCATTTCCTTGTCAACAATGCTGCCGGGAATTTTATTTGTCCTGCAGAAAAACTGTCCATTAACGGCTGGAATTCCGTGATAGACATTGTGTTAAATGGAACATTTTATTGTTCCCATGCAGTCGGTAACTATTGGATTGATAAAGGCATCAAGGGAAGTATCATTAATATGGTTGCAACATATGCATGGAATGCAGGACCGGGAGTCATTCACTCCGCATCTGCTAAAGCTGGTGTACTTGCTTTAACAAGAACCTTAGCGGTGGAATGGGGAAGAAAATATGGAATTCGTGTAAATGCGATTGCGCCTGGCCCAATCGATAAAACAGGTGGAGCAGAAAAGTTATGGGAATCGGAGGAAGCGGCAAAGAGGACCATAAATAGCATTCCATTGGGCAGATTAGGGAACCCGGAGGAAATTGCAAACTTAGCAGCATTTTTATTTTCAGAAAAATCCTCTTATATAAATGGAGAATGCATAACAATGGATGGAGGTCAATGGTTGAATCAGTATCCTTTTTAATGATTGGGGGCCGTACATATTGAAGCTTTTTGGAAAAGAGCATTATATTACAAGTTTTTCCGCAAAGAATAAACCAAAATTCTTTGTTGATTTAGGGGAAACATTTCAGGTCGAAACGCATGATTGTTATGGAGGAGCTTTCACCAATGAAAACCAATTGAGAACAAGTGTGAGCATTGATTATATTAATCCAGCAACTGGTCCCATATATATCAATGATGTAAAAAAAGGGGATATCCTTTGTATTGAAGTGAAAAATATAGAATTAGATTCCCAAGGTGTAATGGTTCTTTACCCAGGAATGGGTACTTTAGGTGATAAAGTAAAGGTAGAAGATACAAAGATTATTCCAATTGTAGAAAATACCGCTTACTTCTCGCAACATCTTCAATTCCAAGTTCAGCCAATGATTGGAGTTATTGGGGTTGCTCCGTTAAATGGGGAGGTATTATGTGAATCACCTGGGGACCATGGAGGGAACATGGATACAAAATATATCACTTCCGGAAATAAGTTGTACCTACCTGTTTATCATGATGGTGCTTATTTAGCATTAGGTGATTTACATGCAGCAATGGGGGATGGCGAGTTAGATGGTTCTGGTATCGAAATTGGCGGCAAAGTTACCCTAAAAGTAACAAGAAAAGAAAAACAGCCGCTATCTTTACCGATTGTTGAAACAAAGGAATCTTTTATGTTTATTGCATCAGAAAAAACCGTAGAGAAGGCTTCAGAAAAAGGTATGGTTGCTGCTGTAGAAGCCATTCAAAAAAAGCAATCCTTGACATTTAATGATGCATACCGCTTACTTAGTGCATTGTGTGATATTCAAATTAGCCAACTGGTCAACCCGTTAGTAACAATAAGAATTAATGTGCCGAAGTACTTGCTTCATAATTAAATGAAAAATCCTTGCTAATTTATTGGCGAGGATTTTTTCGTGTGTTTGTCGAACAAAAATAGCTGCAAGATAGAAACCTACAATTTGTAGTGATCTCGATAATATCCTATATAAATGGCAGGAGAAAGAATTATCAATAATTCCGACGGCATGTCTGTTTCTAAAGAAATTTTGCGAATCATTTTATGCATATCAACATGTTCCTATTGTTACAATGAGAAAAGAGAGTCAAGCATCGGAAAGGAGAAAGGAATGTTGCAAAAATCAATCATTATCTCTGTTATGAGTGTATTTTATTTAGTTTTAATTGCAATGCTATGGCGAAAGGAAAACATGTAGATTACAAGCGATTTGTAAAGGAAGCTTTTGTTACACAAGTTGCACTTAGCGAAAAAGCACGACCTTTATACGAAATCAAAGGATTTTCCGTTATATTACATTCCTTTCTTTTCTTATAATGAGACTGCCAAAGTGAAGAAATTAGGTAATAGATTATACATTTATGAAAATATGAGCAAATAAGATGAAGGCCCAGTTGTGTTTAAAAGTGATTTTCAGGGTGTACGTTTAAAAAAAGCTGGCGGCTGTTGGAGAATTTATGAGATTCATTACTCTGTTCCGGAAAATATCATACATCCATCTAATGAAACAGAGAGACATCAAAATTTATTTTATAAAGAAAAAAGTGTAAAGGATAATATAGATACTATCTCTAACCCCTATGCGTCCTTCATTTTACCAACCAATATTCAACCATTTTAGATGTTTATTATGAAGCTTGGAGTGTAACCTCATTTACCTGTGAGGTTTTTATTTTGAGTTTTTTCATTGCAATCCTTATCTATATTCTCTTATAATGTTTTTATTGCTTGCAAAAATTGCTTAGGCTAATCGTAAATATATATCGATTTTTGATGGTTAGAAATGAACATTCGGGAATGATAAAATTAGAAAAGTAAATGTGAGTACCTCTAAATTGGTAAATTGCAAG